>Ga0334900_1000138_pt1 | contig 121983 bp, 105 predicted proteins | sample GraSluR3_MG_2_FD_207231 | JGI IMG/M metagenome (GOLD analysis project Ga0334900, IMG submission 207231) | Sludge microbial communities from methane-producing bioreactor in Wageningen University, Netherlands - Granular Sludge_31_08-R3 | ecosystem: Engineered > Bioreactor > Anaerobic >... | reverse complement strand
TTCATAACCTGAAAGATTAAAAACCTCAAAGGTCATTGAATTCAAATCAAAAAATCAAAGAACGCTTGTAACTTATTAATTGATAGTTTTTTATATTAATCATCTAAAAGTTAACGCAACAGTAGTGGCATCATTTCATAAATTTTATTCATACCATTCTTTTTTTATTTTATTGTAATCGAAATAGGCTTTAAATACCGCTATTATCCTAAAAATGAGCAATACAACAGCAATAATACCCAGTGGATGACCATCGATCGAAAGTACCAGATCACCATGCAAAGCTGCAGAAATGCTATGCCCTAATCCGCAGCCCGGACAGGATTCAATACCCAACTGATGAAACATACACAAACTGGTATCCGTAGCATCAACAGGCATAAAGGCCAGCAAAACCAGCGCAAGAAGCCAGATAAATGCTTCCAGATTCTGTTTCAAAAAAAGTGTCCAATCTTGCAACACAAGCACTCACTTTCTAGTTTTGATGAAGCTAATATACACTATTTAGAGTGAATTCTAAATAAGCCTAAAAGATTTCGTGTTTCCACACAAATCCTGATTTCAGATATCAGATGATATTTACTTCCGGATCGAGGTTGATTCCAAATTTTGCTTTCACATCCAGCTGTATCTTCATAGCCAATGCAAATATTTCACGTCCGTTTGCATTGCCATGATTTACAAGCACTAAGGCCTGCCTTTCGTGCACGCCGGCATCTCCCTGTCTGTGACCTTTCCATCCGGCCTGATCGATAAGCCAAGCAGCAGGAATCTTGTATGTATTGGGCCCGAGCGGATAGTTCGGAATACTACTATGCTCTTTCGTTAAATCATTCAATAACAATTGATGAACTACCGGATTCTTAAAAAAACTACCGGCATTCCCCAACTGCTGCGGATCGGGCAGCTTTGATTGTCTGATTATTTTTACAGCTTCACTAAGGTCTTTGATATCGGGGTTTTGAATGCCTCTCTCCTTAAAATACTCCTCCAAATTTCCATAAGAAATATTCACAGCAGCTTTCTTCTTCAAAGCAAATGTAACCGCAATTATCAGGTATCTACCCCTTGCCTCATGCTTGAAAACACTTGACCTATAGCCAAAATTGCAACTTTGCCTGTCAAAAATCTTTATTTTGCCCGATTGCAAATCAACAGCTTCCAAGGAATAAAAGCAATCCTTTTGCTCAACACCATAAGCACCAATATTTTGCATGGGAGCAGCTCCAACTTTCCCGGGTATCAACGATAGATTTTCCAGTCCATAGAGCCCTTCCTTCACCAGCTCATCCACAAAATAACTCCAATCTGTACCGGCCTGAGCCCGCACATAAATATTGTTATCCTTTTCATCAATAATCTCCCAACCTTTGTTATCCACCTGAATTACAAGCCCTTCGAAAAAGTCGTCCAAGAACAAAACATTGCTCCCACCGCCCAGGATGAGCCGGCGATTTTCCTTAAAAACAGCCTTGTTCATCAGTTCCTTAATGTCATCGGAATGGTTTATCCTGACAAAGTAATTAGCCACAACCGGAAGACCGAAAGTGTTATATGATTTTAAATCAATAAAACGTTCCAAAATGCAATCCTAAAATTTCTGTAAAATTAACGGAATTTATAATAATAGGAAGCGAAATGAAGTTATCACCAAGATATCCTTATTCAATTAAAACTCAATTTGAAGAAAGCTTACGTTTCTGTTATTAACGATCTGGTTACAGATCAACGTGTTCACAAATCATGCCTTAGCCTGCAAAAAGCCGGATTTGATGTTGTGCTTATCGGACGAATCATGCACAACAGCCTTAAGATGAATCAGCGACCCTATCAAACCATCAGAATGCGACTGCCTTTCGAAAAGGGTCCGCTTTTTTACATCTCATTTAATATCCGTTTGTTTTTCAAACTTCTGGCTTCAAAACAGGACTTGCTCGTTTCCAACGATTTAGACACCCTATTACCAAACTTCCTGATTGCAAAGCTCCGCGGTATTCCATTGGTTTACGACAGCCATGAATACTTCACCGAAACCCCCGAACTTGTTGGACGGCCGCTGATTCAGAATATCTGGAAAACACTCGAAGCACAACTCGTAAGCCGGCTTCGCGAAATGATTACAGTTAATGAATCTATCGCGAATCTGTTTCGCAAGAAATATAATATCAGGGTTCATGTGATCCGTAACGTGCCCTTGCGTTTAACGAACAAAGAGAAAGTAAGCAGAAAAGAACTTGGGTTGCCCGAGGATCGCACAATCCTGTTAATGCAGGGTTCCGGCATCAACATTCAGCGAGGAGCGGAAGAATTGGTCGAAAGTATGCAATACCTCGAAAATTGCCTTCTGCTGATTATCGGAGGCGGTGATGTATTAAAAATACTGAAAGAAATAAGCCAAAAGCTACAGTTGGATGAAAAGATCAGCTTTCTCGGAAAAATGCCTTACCAGCAAATGATGCAATATACGCAGCAAGCAGATATTGGCTTTACATTGGACAAAGATACGAACCTGAACTACCGCTTTAGTCTGCCTAACAAATTGTTTGATTATATCCAGGCTGGTACGCCGGTGATTGCCAGTAATTTACCAGAGGTGAGAAAAATTGTGGAAACGTATCAGATCGGTAGGATCATAGTAAACCACACCCCCGAAAACATCGCAAAACTAATTCGTGAATGTATTGAAGACAAAGACCTTATGAAGGAATGGGAAAATAATCTTAACTTTGCTGCCCAATCCCTTTGCTGGGAAAACGAGGAGAAAGTGCTGCTGAAAATTTATGGACAATACCATTGATCAACATTTACATCTGGTTTCGTTTGACGTTCCCTGGCCTGCCAATTATGGCGGTGTGATTGATGTATTTTTCAAATTACAGGCTTTGTCGCAAAAAGGCATTCAGGTACATTTGCATTGCTATGAATATGGCCGAAAACCGGTTGATATACTCGAATCACTTTGTTACGAAGTCAATTATTATAAAAGGGACATTTCGAAGAAACACCTGTTCAAAACTATCCCTTATATTGTAAGTTCACGTAACTCGGAAGAATTGGTACAACGCCTGTTAAAAGACAACTATCCCATCTTACTGGAAGGGCTTCACACGGCAGGACTACTCGAAGACAGCAGACTTAAAAAAAGAAAAATAAGCGTTCGTACCCATAATATCGAACACGAATACTACCTGAATCTGGCCAAAGCCGAAACAGCTGTTTTAAAGAAATACTATTTTTACAACGAAGCTGCAAAGCTTAAAAAATACGAGAAGGTGCTTCGCAAAGCCGATCAGCTTATTGCTATCAGTCAAAAGGACATGGATTATTTTTCGAAGCATTTCAAAAACGTAAGTTTCATTCCGGCCTTTCATCCGCACAAAACAGTCCAAATTAAACCAGGCAAAGGCGAGTATGTGCTTTATCATGGTAACTTATCCGTTGCCGAAAACTTTAATGCTGTGCGTTATTTGGTTACCAGCATTTTCAGCGACATCGACATCCCCTTTAAAGTTGCAGGACTGAATCCGCCGGAGCATCTCATAAATCTGATTGCCGAACATTCAAATGTTAGCCTGATTCCAAATCCTACGGATGAGGAACTCTATGCCTTAATCAGCGAAGCACACATCAATGTTTCCATTACTTTTCAGGCTACCGGTCTTAAACTGAAACTCCTGAACACCTTATATAACGGGCGTTTTTGTCTGGTTAACGATAAAATGCTTAGCGGAAGTGCCCTCGACAGCCTGTGTATCATCGCCAATGATGCTGCTTCGTTAAAAAAACAGATCAAAGCATTGAGAAAGAAGACCTTCAGTCAAAAAACAATTCAGGAAAGAGAAGAAAAGCTGCGTTTGCTATACCACAACGGACACAATATTGATAAACTAATCAAGTTGGTTACCTGAACTGATCACCGCACCTTCTTCACACTTAATAATCCGCGACGGGAATTTATGAATCAGGTTGTAGTTGTGTGTTGCCATCAACACCGCCTGCCCTGCTTCGCTGATGCGAAACAACAAACGCATAATCTCATTCGATGTTTCAGGATCGAGGTTGCCGGTTGGCTCATCGGCCAGTATCAAAACAGGATTGTTGAGCAGTGCCCGCGCAATGGCAACCCTTTGTTGCTCACCACCCGAAAGCTGGTGCGGCCGCTTATTACGTTTCGATCGCAACCCAACCTCATCCAATACCTCCATGATTCTTTCCGTGATCTTGATTTTATCTTTCCATCCTGTAGCTTTCAGCACAAAAGCCAGGTTATCATACACAGTGCGGTCAAACAACAACTGAAAATCCTGAAACACAATCCCCAACCTTCGACGTAAAAAAGGTATCTGTGCTGACTTCAACATCCTGAGATCGAAACCGGCCACCTTTGCTTTGCCGTCCAGGGCAGGCAATTCGGCATAAAGGGTTTTAAGTAAGGACGATTTTCCGCTTCCGGTTTTGCCTATCAAATAAACAAACTCTCCTTGTTGTATCTGCAAATACACATTGGTTAGCACCAGATTCTGCTTTTGAAAAATTGAGAGCTCAGAGAGGGAAACAATAGGATCAGCCATGGACAATTGATTAAAGAGTCAAAAGTAGTAAATTGAAATGAAATAAACGGAATTATAAAAAGCAGCTTTAGATGTCGCTCTTACAAAGCTATACCTCCTAGTTAGGATAGGATAACTTGCTCAGGAAGGTCGCGTCAAAATATATACCAGGCTACCGGCTAATATAGAAAACGCCAGCCCGGAAGCCAGCAAGGGCAGCTCGGCCAGATAAATTATTATTCCACTGGCAGAAATCCCGCCAGTGGCCAGCATCTTGGCAGGTTTCGAAATGGCTCTTTCTTCGCGCCATCGTACAACAGGAGGCCCAAAACGGGGATGGTTCAGCAACCATTGTTCTGCCTTTTCGGAGCTCTGGCTAAAAAAATAAGCTGCTGTAATGAAAAATACAGTGGAAGGAAGAACCGGAAGAAAAGCCCCTAATACCCCTATTCCGGTAAAAAAAAGCCCCAACGAAAATTTCATCCAGCGCATAAGCTTATGATAATTAAATAGCGGTGCTAAATTACAAAAACACCCAACCCGACCCATCACTAAAACTAGTGATTTTAAGCCAAAACGTCTTCAAATTCACTATTCCTTTCGAAAAATTTTACCACATAGCTACACGCGGGGATAATCTTCAGATTGTTTTCACGGGCATATTCTATTAACTTCAAGGCAAGTTTTCGGGCAATGCCCTGGCCTCGCAATGACTCAGAAACAACCGTGTGCTCAGCTATTATATTATTTTCATCCTTGTGCCTAAACGACAGATAAGCATCTGGGGTTTCTTCATTTCCAACAAAAAACAGACTGCTGTCAGCCTTTGTTGTAAATAAGATCTGCTCTGAATAATTTGCTGTCATACTGATACTTTTGAAGCTAAACAAATCAAAGCCCCCCTTTGTTCGGTTTGGCAGACAGCAGAACAAATTTTACTGTATCAGGGGGTCAACCGAAAGTGCAACGATGATAGCAAGCACAAAATAATTGATACGCATGAAATAATAAAAAGGATTGAATGGTTTGTGTTGCTTGCGTAAAATGCCCAAAAACACAATAACCAGCCAAGCCACCGAAGCCAACACCACCAAAGTTATTGCCACATGATGAATCAAACCAAACAAAGGCAACATCAGGGCTGTAACTGCAGTAGCAAAAGTCCACAGAAAGGTGATGTAGCGGATTTGTTTTTCGTCATAAAGTTGTGTGAGGGAGGGATAACCGGCATCTTCGTATTCCTTGCCATATTTGAGAATCAACAGCCAAAAATGCGGCACCTGCCAGATGAAGAAGAAAAAGGCAAGGATCAACACCCTTGAATCAAAAAGCTCTCCTCCACCAGCTACCCAACCTACTACTGGCGGAATGGCTCCGATAACAGAACCCGGAATTACAGCAAAAGCCGTTTTACGTTTCATCGGTGTATAAATTCCGTTATACCAGATCATGGCAAGCAGGCCCAGCTGCATCCCCAAAAAGTCAGAGCCAATATAGATGAGAGCCGAACCTAAAACAGTTAAAACAAGTGCAAGAATCAAAACCTGATTTTTGGTAACCCTTCCGGAAGGGATCGGACGATTGCGGGTTCTTTTCATCAATCCGTCGCGGTCGCTGTCCTGATAGTGATTCAATGCCGATGAGCCACAAGCCAGGATAAAAATTCCTATTGTCGGCAGTATCAAACCCGCATCAAAGCTTCCACTCGCCAGCAAATAGCCTGCGATAGTTGTAAGTGCCACGGCAAAAGTTATCTTTACTTTACTAAGCTCTGCCAATAACAAGAGTTGTTGACGCATCATGCTAATTTAGATTTTTGATGTAATCAACAATATCTGCAATCTGCTCATCGGTTACCACTCCTTCGTACGAAACCATCAGTCCTTTCATATAGCCTTTCACCAGATCGGCATTGGGATCTTTGATCGAACGGGCTATATATGCCGAATCAATAACAATTTCGCGCTCCACACCATCGGTTACGACGGTTTCTGTTTTTCCAAAAATTCCTTTAAATGATGGCCCGATGATCTTGCTCCCGTCCTGTGAATGACAGGTGAGACAAGCGTTTTGTTTCAACACTGCAAGGCCTGGATGCTCATCTGTTGTGGCAGGTGCACTGGTGAGCCAGCTTTGATATTCGGAATCCGAAACCACTGTGACTGACGACAACATAAAAGAATGAAGCTGACCACAATATTCAGCACAAAGGATATCATATCGACCTTCCAAATTAGGGTTAAACCATAAATAGTTGTTGCCATCCGGTACCATATCTTCTTTGATACGAAAGGCCGGAATAAAAAGGCTGTGCAACACATCCCGTGAATGAAGATTGAGCTTGACAGGTTTGTTTACCGGAACCACAAGCGAATCGCTGATTCTGCCATCGGGATACTGAAATGAAAATTTCCACATCTGTGCGTTAGCTTCTATTACGATGGCATCATCCGGCACCTCACGCATTGGCTTGTAACCCATCCAGCCATAATAAAACATGATCAAAACAAGAATTGTAGGAATCACTGTCCAAACCACTTCGAGGGTATTATTACCTTCGATACTGGTAGCTTTTGGATTACGCTTTTTGCTGTAACGAAACACAAAATAGATCATCACTGCGGTGATACCTACCAAGAAGAAAACTGAAATTCCGGTAATGATGTACATTGACAAATCAACACCTTCGGCAAAAGTTGAAGCACTTGTTCTCATATTATGCTAGCGGTTAAGGTATTCAATACTGGTTAGTACAGCAAACGACACAAACAAAATGGCCACAATCAAAACAAGCCAGGTATAAATTTTCTTGTCGTATTTCAGATGCATAAAATAGTAGGCCACCACGATCACCTTCACCGTTGCAATGAGCAGTGCAGTAAAAACCGACAGACTTCTCAGATTTGCTCCAAAAACAGAAATAACAACAGTGATCACTGTTAGCAAAAGCAAGGCGATAAGCGTACTAAAGTGATCTTTATAACTTGTGATATGCACTTGCTCCTCTTTAGGAAGATTATCCTTTGTATGACTCATAACAGTTAGCGATTAATGAATGAGATAAAATAACGGAAACAGGTAAATCCAGATCAGGTCAACAAGGTGCCAGTAGAGTCCTGCATTTTCGGTAAGTGTATATTTTTCCTTATTGACAAGTCCTTTTTTCGTGCGATAAATCACTACAGAGATGATAATGCCACCAATAATGATGTGCAGCGCATGTAAACCTGTCATGAAAAAATACAGAAAAAAGAACAGGCTCTCTCCGGGCGGCAGGTTATCATACACTTCGAATCCCGGAAACAAGCCATGATGGATTTTGGCCGACCATTCGAAGTATTTCACAATCAAAAAGACAATAGCAAGTCCAAGGGTTGTGTAAAGTAAAAAAATCGACTTTTTCGCATTGCCTGTTTGAATAGCTGTAATGGACATGGCAATAGTCATGCTACTTACAAGCAGCACTACGGTGTTAAAAGTCCCCATCGCCACATCAAGTTCAAACGAGGCTAATAAAAATGACTCGGGATTGAGGCTTCTGTACACCATGTACACAATAAACAAGCCGCCAAAAAGCAGCAACTCCGTAAACAGAAAGAGCCACATGCCCATTTTTGAGGCCTCTGCATCTCTGTTGTGCCCCGAATTGGGCAAGCTAAAAGCTGAAGTGTGTTCCATACCTATTCTTTTATCTCTGGTTTATGGTCGTAATCATAAGGGCCGTCTTTTGGCAAAACGGGCATGCGATCGAAATTGGCAACAGGAGGTGGCGAAAGCGTCTGCCATTCCAGGGTGATTCCTGTTCCCCAGGGATTGCGTGCAATCTTCTCACGTTTCCGTCTGAAACCTGCAATCAAATTGCCCAACATCAGCAGGAGGCCAATTGCTAACACCCACGATCCAAAGGTGCTGATCATATTCGGCAGGTGAAATTCAGGCAAATAGTCATAATAACGTCTTGGCATCCCCATCAGTCCTGCGATCATCATCGGAAAATAAAGCATGTTAAACCCAATAAACAAGATGAAAAAGGCAATATTGGCCACCAGCTTATTATACATTCTTCCCCAAATTTTCGGATACCAGTAATGCAAAGCACCAAAAAAGGCAAAGCCTGTTCCGCCGAACATCACATAATGAAAGTGCCCTACCACAAAATAAGTGTCGTGCAGATGAATGTCGGTTGCCAAAGCACCAAGCACCAGTCCGCTCAAGCCACCAATCATAAATTGGAAAATGAATCCCAGCGCATACAAAAGCGGCGGCTGCACATCAATGGAGCCTTTATACAACGTGGCCACCCAGTTGAACACTTTGATGGCTGTTGGGATAGCCACCAAAAAAGTCATGATGGAATAAATGATTCGCGCCGGACCACTCATCCCGGAGGTGAACATATGATGTCCCCAAACAAAATAACCCACAAAAGCAATGGCCAGCGATGAAAAGGCAATGGCTTTGTAACCAAAAATAGTCCGATTCGAAAAAGTAGGTAACAATTCCGAAATAATTCCGAACGCAGGCAAAGCCATGATATAAACCGCCGGATGAGAATAAATCCAGAACAAATGCTGGTACAAGATAGGATCGCCGCCAATTGAGGGATCAAACAGACCCACACCAAAAACACGTTCGGCAACTATCATCAAAAGGGTGATTCCGATTATTGGGGTAGCAAGCAGCTGAATCCAGGAAGTAGCGTATAAGGCCCAGGCAAATAGCGGCATTTTCAGAAATGTCATTCCAGGTGTCTTCAACCGATGGATGGTCACGATAAAATTTAATCCGGTTAAGATGGAGGAGAAACCCAAAACAAAGGCTGCCAGCACCGACATGGTGACATTTGTTCCTGTTTTTACGCTATAAGGCGCATAAAAGGTCCATCCGGTATCGGCCGGCCCATCCCCGAAAAGCAAAGTTGAAAGTGCCATGATAGCTCCGATGATGTAGATCCACCACGACAACAAATTAAGTCGGGGAAATGACACATCATCAGTACCAAGCATGATGGGCAGGAAAAAATTACCAAAAACCGCCGGAATACTTGGAATGATAAAAAGAAATATCATGATCACCCCATGCATGGTAAAAATCTGGTTGTAGGTTTGTGCTTCAAATAAATCCTTGCCCGGATTTAAAAGCTCCAAACGCATCAACACGCCCAGTGTGGCACCAACAAGAAAAAATGTGATCAGCGAATACAGATAGAGCAAGCCTATTCGTTTGTGATCGACACTAAAAATCCAGGAAAAAATTCCCTTTTTTGCCTGAAGATAGTTCAGATTCAATGCAGTACTTGTCATAGTTTAAAGTGCATTTTTGTTTTTCTTTTTCCGATTTGACAGGACGAGCGACCCCAAAAGTGCCAAAGCAAGCAACAAAATAACTGTGCCCGATACCCTGGTTACATTAAAAACATAGGTTTTTCCTTCCGGATCGTAGCTAAAGCAATAATCCAGAATTTTATTAATCGTTGGACCAGAACGCTCCATGCCGGCTTCCACGATGGCCATTTTCATATCAAACGGAAGATAATTCGTGCCATGCAGATAACGGGTGATTTTTCCATGCGGACTAACCACAACCAATGTGGCAGGATGAATGTACTCCTCTCCTTCCTGCTTTACTTTGTACCCAATATTATCCAAAAAACGATCAATATTAAGGCTGTCGCCCGTAAAAAAGTGCCAGCCATTCTCCAGGTCACCTTTGCCAACAAGTTTTGTATAGGTGCGTTTCTTGTTTTGAGCTAATACAGGGCTTTCTACATGCGAGAAACTAATCGTGAAGACCTGATAATCTTTACCCAGCTCAAGATCAGATTTTTTCATTACATCGGCCAGTCCGTTTAGCAAAGGCGTGCAAATGCCAGGACATTCATAATACACCATAGCAACAATCGTTGGTTTGTCGATTGCTTCTCTGATATTTACCTCACGAAAATTCTCATCCGTGAAAACGATATCTTGCTCAATAAATTGATCCAGCTTTTCATAAACCCCAAGCTCTTCTTGAGCCAAAAGTGGGCTAAAAAAGATAGAAAACAACACTAACACCCAAAAACCTCGCATTTTTGTTTTAATTAACAACCTCATTTATAATTATTTATGCAGTTTTTGAAACAGCTTATTTCGAGCCGCTAATTTAGATTTAATCTAAATAAAAACAAACTTTAATGTAATAAATTGCAATCGTTTTCGATTAAGCATAAAAAAACATCGCAAATAGTCAGGTAGCGAACGACATAAAATCCCACAATCAGAAATGCGTTTCAACAACTTGCAGGAGCAATAGGCAGAATTTCCGTTGAAAGGCTGCAAGGATCACCTGATTACTCAATAATTACACCTTTTGCATCAAGGGTATATTTCCATTCGGGTTGTGTAATGGAATCAATTTCTTCCTGGCTTTTGCCGGCATCAGCAGCATAATGTTTGAGCATCTCAACCGGGATGAGTTCGCGGATGGCAGTGCCCTGAGCCCAAACTGATTTTCCGGCGGCATCCTTTGGAACTTCAAAAGCATGATCGAGCATATTAACCATCAACTCCTCCCCATCTTGGAGCTCGATCGTTAGCCAGCATCCACTGTGCTGACACACCTCACTGATCGTTCCGGTAAGTTTTAATTCGAAAGTCGTATCAACAGTAATCTGTGCTAATGCATCATTTACCATCAGTGCATTTTCCTTTGTAATTTTTTGACCAAAGTTTCCGCTAGCCGGCAAAGCTTCGTCGGCTGATGAAGTCATTTCAGCATGGTTGTGATCTTCTTGGTTTTGCTGGCTATTGGAATTACATCCCGCAAAAAAAATCAGACCAACCAACAATAATCCGATCGAAAAAATTCGCTTGCTCATAATTGTATTAATTTGCTGCAAAAGTAAAACAAAAATCCATCTATTTAGAACGGGTCTAAATAAATGGATCCACAAAAAAACTTAAATCAAAGACGAAAGAAGAATCGCGGCAGGCAGCCAAGCTTAAAAATCTCTTACTTCCATTGTCTTATCAGGGCTGCAACAACTGCCCTTTACTTTCATTTCTTTTTCAGGTGAAAGCATTTGACTTTTTGGACTGATGTATGGAATTCCTAAGGATAACCCCCTCAAAATAAAGATGATCCCCAACATCACGATAAAAACCGGGATGATGTGGTTCATTTGTTTTCGGAGCTTCTGACCGATTACATTCCCTAAAAGAGTAACGCTCATCATCACAGGGATTGTTCCCAAACCAAAAACAACCATAAATGCAATGCCACTTAGCACACCATTGGTATTGAGGGCACCGGCTACGGCCACATAAACCAAACCACAAGGCAGCAGCCCATTTAAAAGTCCAATCACAAGCAGGTTTTTGTATGTAGCCCTACCAAACAACTTCCTGAACTTAGAAATAAGTCGTGCTGCATAACCGGTAAGCAGTTGGTCGATGCTTATTTTACCACGAAACAACATCGGGAAAAGTACCGAAAGTATCATTACCACGCCAATCAAAATGGAAGCCCACTGCTGAAATCCGGCCATTTGAATGCCTTTTCCGAGCAAGCCAAAAGCAGCACCCAAAACACCATAGGTAGCTGCTCTTCCAAGATTGTATAGCAGCACTCCGGCAACTTTGCCTGCCCAGCTCCGGTTGCCCACAGGCAAAGCCACAGCGATAGGACCACACATGCCAATGCAATGAAAACTTCCGATTAAACCAATCGTTAAAGCAGTATAAAGATCTGTCATTGTTAGTTGATATTTATTTGCTTCTCAGTATAATAGTTTGTTTCCTTGTATCGCCAATCTATTTTCAGGGTATAACGACCTTTTAACGAAGCCACCACAATATTCACCCTTCCATCGGCATCAGCTTCGAGCCTATACAAGGCATCCTTCGAGTCATCAACCACATGATACAATTGCACTTCACCAGTGATGTCGTTGGGTTCCAGTTCTTCAGGAAATTGGATAACCAGCTTTCCATCCACTACCTCCACCTTGATTTGCTCAGAAAGCGAAAGGGCATTCCTGCGCTTCTCAATCAAAGCCTCATGCGTTTGCCCTTTGGGATAATAATCCGGCTCCACCAAACTGATTTGTTCCCGCATCATCAAAACTGCAAAAACGATCAGCATGATCATAAAAGCAGCCGTCCAGATAAATAACTTAGTCCCCCAGTTCCATTTCATAAGTGTAGTATTAATTCTTCTGATCCAGCCGATTAGGGCCTATAAAAGTTGTTTTATAGCTCGAAAGCAGTTTGTCGTCACTTTTTACTTCAATAACAATCCGTGTATTACTGGCAGTAAGGCTTTCCTTATCGATGATAACCAAAAAGTTGGCTTCCTTAATATTTCCTCCTTCCACTACTATGGGATCACCCATAATTTTGATCTCGCCCTGGTGAGAAACAAGTTCCAGTTGCACAGGAAGATCGTTTCGGGTCTTATTCACCAACTGCACTTTATACACATTTGAAAGCTGATTGGGACCGTATTCCTGAAAAAGCGTTGCCGGCACACGTAAAATGGTGGCTTCCACATCCGAACGAAAAGTGAACAGTGTACCCACAACCAACAGCAGAATGGTCAAAACCACCGAATAGGCAATCGTTCGGCCGTTGAAGATTTTTCTTACCCCTTCGGAAATACCTTTTTCGGAATCGTATCTTATCAAACCCCTTGGCAAACCTACCCGATCCATGATGCTGTCGCAGGCATCGATACATGCAGTGCAATTGATGCATTCGAGCTGGGTGCCATTTCGGATATCAATACCTGTGGGGCAAACGGTAATACAGCTTTTGCAATCGATGCAATCGCCTTTGCTTGTCGATGCTCTGTCTTCGAGCGGATTGTATTTCCCTTTGGGTTCACCTCTTTTGTAATCGTAAGCAACAACAATAGATTTACTATCTAGAAGCACTCCCTGCAAACGGCCATACGGACAGGCGATCAAACATACTTGTTCGCGGAAAAAGGCAAAGATGAAATAGAACACACCCGAAAACAATAGGATAGCCACAAAACTTGCCAGATTTGCCATTGGCCCGTTCTCTACAAGCTCTTTCAACTTGTCAATTCCAACGAGATAAGCCAAAAAAGTATTTGAAATTGCAAAAGCTATGGCATAAAACAGCATGTGCTTAAGCGTCTTCTTCCAAATTTTTTCAAAGTTCCAGGCTTGTCGTGCCAGTTTCTTTTGTTTGTTAAAGTCGCCTTCGATCCAATACTCAATTTGCCTGAAGACAAACTCCATAAAAATTGTTTGCGGACACACCCAGCCACAAAATATCCTGCCAAAAATCACAGTAAACAAGATGATGAAAACAATGAACGTAATCAGTGACAGCACAACCAGATGAAAATCCTGTGGCCAGAAAAGTTGTCCAAAGAGGATAAATTTCCGTTCAAAAATATTGAACAGCATAAAAGGTTCACCCTTATATTTGATGAAAGGGCCTGCAAATAAAAGCGTGAGCAGGATAATGGCAACTATCCAGCGATATTTGTACAGCTTCCCTTTGGGTTTTTTGGGAAATATCCAGGCTCTTTTTCCAGAGCTGTCTATGGTACTGATTTTATCTCTAAAACTTCCACTTTCGGGCTGATAAACATCTTCCTCCAAATTTGGATTTGTTTTATTTTGATTCATTTGGTTCAGGTTTGAAACAAAACACAGCCGGAATCACTCTGAAATCAATTCAGAGCTCTCCCGACTGCGCTGATATGTAATTTTGGTCTGCATTATTTACTCATACAACTCACCTTGTGGTTCTTTGGGTGTGGCCGGTGTGCTGCCGTGAAGATCAACCAGAATATAGCTTATCACTTCAAGACGCTGTTGTTCTGAAAGTTGCCCTTTGTAGGATATCATCCCTTTTTCGAGCACCCCATTTTCTACAACGGCCCATAAGTCTTCCAGCTTATTCCCGTGTATCCAGTAATTATCTGTCATATTGGGACCAACCAAGCCGCCGCCGTCAACCAGGTGGCAAACCGCACAAATCTTGTCCCAGGTCTCCTTGCCGTTTGCAAGCGAACCGGCATCTTCGAGCAGCACCATTTCAAAAGCTGCGGTAGCGGCATTACGTTCGGCAGCTACAAGGCCTGCCGCAGCCATTTCATTCTGAAACTCCTTGGCCTGCATCAGGTCGTCGGCCCTAAAAACCCAAAGCCGCACCAGATACACTACAGCAAAGACGATACTCAGGATAAACAACCATTTCCACCAGGGTGGCAAATCATTATCAAGCTCCTGAATACCATCATACGAATGATTCTTGATGAGCTTATCGTTTGTCAGGGTATCAATTTCATATTGATCGTCCTGCATCGGTTGATTTTTATTTTCTGTTGTCATAATCGAAGGTTTTCTTTTGTTAATTCTTAATGACTGCTTTCTGCATAACCATTGTTTTCGGCCTGATCCTTTTCAAGGGGCAACCGGCTGATCTCATCCACTTCTTTCCGATCCATCTTTACCACCCTGTAAATCATGATGATAAAAAACACCAAAAAGATCAGCAATCCAATAATTGGAAAAATCTGTATGTTGGCTATGTTTTCGAGCGCATTGGTTACGATTTTCATAGGGCGAATTAATTTTCAGAAAATATTGATTCGTTTGATTCTCTGTGAATATCAGTACCAAGTCGCTGGATGTAGGCAATCAAAGCAATCACTTCTTTCTGATCTGCCACATCGATACCCCCATCGCGCAATCCCTGAGCAATCTGATTGGCTTGTTTTTGCAGATGATCCAGGGCTTTGGTATCGAATCCATCAGGATAAGGCACGCCCAATTTCATCATGGCTCTTATTTTTCCGGCGGTAGTAGAAGTGTTCAAATCATTCTCAATTATCCACGGATAAGGCGGCATAATAGATTCGGCCACCATTTTTTGAGGACTCATAAAGTGGTTGTAATGCCAGGCATCGGGTTTGTAATTCCGGCTTGTTTTCACGCCTTCGCGAGCCAAATCAGGCCCGGTACGTTTTGATCCAAACTGGAATGGCCTGTCGTAAACCGTTTCGCCAGCTTTGGTGTAGTCGCCATAACGCTCTACCTCGCTTCTAAATGGCCTGATCATCTGGCTGTGACAAGTATAGCAACCTTCGCGGATATAGATGTCCCGACCTTCCAACTCAAGGGGTGTATAAGGTTGCACGCTGGCAATGGTAGGCACATTGGATTTGATCATAAACATGGGAATAAACTCAACCAGCCCGCCAATCAAAATAGCGACCAACGAAAGTACGGTAAACAATACAGGTTTTCCTTCGAGCAGCCGGTGTCCTTTGTCGGGATTGGGTTTTCTTATTTCAAGCGCAGGTGCTTCGTCCTGTTCTTCAGGAATGAACGACCCTTGTTTGATTGTTTTTGCGGCATTGTATATCATCAGAATTACGCCAGTGATATACAATGTCCCGCCAAGTACACGAATCCAGTACATGGGAAGGATTTGGGTAACCGTTTCGATAAAATTTGGATATTTAAGGAATCCTTCTTCAGTAAATTCTTTCCACATCAGGCTTTGAGTGAAACCAGCAAAATACAATGGAATAGCAAAGAAGAGCATCCCGGTGGTAGCCAGCCAGAAATGGGCATTGGCAAGCTTAACGCTAAACAGCTTGGTTTTATACAAACGTGGCAGGAGCCAGTAGATCATACCAAAAGTCAACATACCGTTCCAGCCCAGTGCACCAATATGCACGTGAGCAATCGTCCAATCGGTAAAATGGCTGATCGCATTCACGCTTTTAAGCGAAAGCATTGGTCCTTCAAAAGTAGCCATACCATAAGCCGTAACACCAACAACAAACATTTTGAGTACCGGATCTTCACGTACTTTATCCCAGGCACCGCGCAAGGTGAGCAATCCGTTGATCATACCACCCCAGGAAGGAGCTATCAGCATAATCGAAAACACAACTCCCAAGGCCTGCGCCCAGTCGGGCAGGGCAGAATAAAGCAAGTGGTGAGGGCCTGCCCAGATGTAAATAAAAATGAGTGCCCAAAAGTGTATGATAGAAAGCTTATAGGAATAAATCGGTCTGTTGGCTGCCTTCGGGATGAAATAATACATCAAGCCAAGGTAAGGTGTCGTTAGAAAAAAAGCTACTGCGTTATGGCCATACCACCATTGTACCAGCGCATCCTGAACGCCGGCATAAACCGGATAACTCTTGAAAAAACTCACCGGAAGATTGATGGAGTTTACGATGTGCAAAACTGCTACCGTAACAAAAGTGGCTATATAAAACCAGATTGCAACATAAATGTGTTTCACACGCCTTTTAACCGTGGTCATGATAAGGTTAATCCCAAAGATAACCCACACGATAGCGATGGCAACATCAATTGGCCATTCCAGTTCGGCGTATTCCTTGCTTACGGTAATTCCGAGTGGCAAAGTGATGGCCGCAGCAACAATGATCAGCTGCCATCCCCAGAAGTGTATTCTCCCGAGCAACTCGCTGTACATCGGCGTTTTGAGCAAACGCGGGGTGGAATAATAAATAGCCGTAAACATCCCATTACCCACAAAGGCAAAAATCACGGCATTGGTGTGCAGCGGTCTTAAGCGACCAAACGAAAGCCACGAAATACCATTTGTCATAGTGGGCCAAATCAGCTCGATGGCAATGGTTAGCCCTACCAGCATTCCAACAAGTCCCCAAAGTATTGTCGCCTTTAGGAACAAACTGGAAAGACGGTTGTCATAAGTAAACTTCTGTAACTCCATAAAATTTGTTTTTGGTTATTGTTTTGGATCTGGATTTTCAGCTTCAACTGTTTCTTCTTCTTTTGGCTTCTTATTCTCGAAAAGCATGCGCACCGAGGGTGAATAATCATCATCAAACTGACCATTGCGCACAGCCCAGACGAATGCAATTAAAAATCCTCCTGCTACTAAAATACCCAATAAGATCAAAACTATGATTGCACTCATTTCGGTAATAAGGTTCCTGTTTACGGTTTGATGGCAAATTTAAACAAGTGAACTTAAAGTTGAATACAGCCCGCCCTATTTAAAAAGATTCTAAATTATTTAGCTGTAAGCAAATTTAATGGGCTAAGATAAGCAGAAAATGAATTATTTCCGAATGGTTTCGGAAAATGTGAGTTGAAAATTGCCTAATGCAATTTCCGTGCAGCCATCCATCGCACGCTCAAAGTGGCAAACACCACAACAGAAACAGAGCTTACGGGCATCAAAATTGCAGCTACGAGGGGCGAAAGAATTGCCGAAACAGCAAAACTTAAACCTATGAAATTATAAAGAAAAGAGATGACAAAACTCAGTCTGACAATCCGAAAACTGGTTCTTGTAAAACGAATAAACTGATTGAGTTGAGCAAATTTTGAAGATTCAAGTATGGCATCGCAGGCAGGTGAAAAGCTAAACACATCATCGGCAATGCTGATTCCGGTATTACTCGCTGCCAGTGCGCCGGCATCATTCAAGCCGTCACCAATCATGAGTACATTCTTCCCTGATTTCTGTAAGGCCTCCACATAAGCCTTTTTATCTGTCGGTCTTTGGTTGAACCTCAAAACAGCCGTTGACCCAAAAATCTGCTGCAGCCGCTCTTTTTCAGCTTCATTATCGCCCGTAAGCAGGTGCAGGTCGTAATGTGATTTCAAATCATCAATTACCGTTTGAAGGCCATCCCTGTAAACATTTTTTATGCTGAAAAAGCCTTTCTGTTCTCCTGAAATACTCAGATAAACCCTGCTTTCCTTGCTGTCTGATTGTTCCTCCTCACCCATCACAAACTGGCGCGATCCCAGGTTGATGCGTTCCTTTTCAATCGTTCCGGTGATGCCCATACCCGGGATTTCCTCATAATGTTTAACTTCGTAGCAGGGTTCCGCTTCCAGATGCTCATACAAAGCCCCACTAAGCGGATGACTGGAATGCCGCACCATAGATTTTACTTTATCCAACTGATCAGGCGACAATTCAAAGCCTTCAAAGCCAACTGCCATTTTCCGACTAAGGGTGAGTGTTCCGGTTTTGTCGAAAACGATAGTTGTAGTTTTGTGAAGTTGCTCAATTACATCCGTTTTTTTGAGGTAAAAACCTTTTCGGCCAAAAACCCGCATCGTATTTCCAAAAGTAAACGGAATGGTAAGTGCCAAAGCACAAGGGCAGGCAATTATCAAGACCGAAGTGAATACATAAATGGCAGCACTAATGTCATGAAATGCCCAAAAAACAAAGGCCGTGAAAGCGATAAACAACACAGCCAATGTAAAATACTGACTGATTTTATTGATATGATTATCCAGTGCGTTGGTGGTTTGGCGTGTATCCTTCTGATTCCACAATTGTGTTAAGTAACTTTGCTCCACCTCGTTAACCACCTCCAGCTCAATTGAGCTGCCAACCTGCCGACCACCGGCATAAATAAAATCATCCTTTTGCTTGGGAACCGGTATTGACTCGCCTGTTACAAAAGCATAGTCGATATTACCCTTTCCTTTAATCAAACGGGCATCTGCCGGAACAAGCTCCTGATTGCGTACCAGAATATGATTCCCTTTTCTAAGGTTTTTTATTGGAATCACCTTTTCTCCTTCCTCCGTCAGTCGGGTGATTGCCACCGGAAAATAGGACTTGTAATCCCTTTCGAATGAAAGTGCCTGGTAAGTTTTCCCCTGATACCATTTGCCCACCAACAAAAAGAAAACCAAACCTGCCAACGAATCCATATAACCAATCCCATTCCCACTAAAAACCGCATAAGTGCTCTCGAAAAACAAAGCTGTTATCCCCAGGGTAATCGGTAAGTCGATGCTTATGATTTTGTGTTTCAGGCCTTTGTAGGCAGTTAAAAAATAATCACTTGCGCTATAAAAAACAACGGGTAAAATCAGGATAAAACTCAGCCAGCCAAAAACATCTTTAAAATCCTGCTCCAGCAGATCGCCTCCGGGCAAATATTCCGGAAAGCTATACATCATGATGTTCATGAAACTGAAAGCTGCAATGCCGATTTTTACCAAAAGACTTCTGCTACTGCTAATGCTCCCTTTCTTCTCGAGCTGATCGAGTGTAATTTCCGGAACATAATGAATGGCAGCCAGCAGCTCGGCCAACTGGCGCAAACTGATCTGATCATTTCGAAAGGTGACATACACTTCCTTATTGGGAAAATTTACGGTGGAATAGCTGATCGCCGGATTCAAGGTGTCCAGATGCTCAAGCAGCCAAATGCAGGAAGCACAATGAATGGAGGGCACAAAAAACTTCACCTTGGAAATATTTCCATCCGTAAAATCAAGTAGCTGAACTTTCAGTTCTTCATTATCCAGAAAAGCAAACTTATTGCTATGACTTTCGGTTTCGACACGAATTCCTGACATGGGCTGAATTTTATAATATTCCCCCATATCCTTTTCGTGCAAAATCTGATAAACCGTTTTGCAGCCATGACAGCAAAAAGCCTTATCGTCCCAAATTACCGGATGCTTGCCGCAATCGGCACCACAATGCACACAAGCTTGTCCGGCCATTAAAGCGAACTTTTTGTATTAAAACGGATTCGCCAGATACCTCTCAAATCACCAACCTTGTACCCCACAGCTTTTCCGTCAGGATACAAATCCCGAATTAATTTCAGGTTGGCCGGAGCAATATCTTTTTCAATACTGCCATGGCACGGCAGACAACTTTCGCCTACAATAATCGGCTGTGCATATACAGGAAAGTCATCAGCATCCCGCACCAACATATTCACCGACGACAGATCAGCAATACCCAGCATAGAAACAGTCTCAATCAGGCTGGCTTCAAAAGCATCTGCTTCGTTTAACGGATTTCTGTTCTTCAACGAAACACGCTTTATATCAACATCATATATCTTTGCTAATGAGTCAGTTACAGGCAGGGCTGCGGTATTACAAAAACTAAGTGCATGGGGAACACCGCCTTCCTGAATCGCCTTTTTCAGCTCTGAACTTAAGGCCATAAAGGTTTCTTTCACAATCAGTTTGCCCTGAGATCGAAGACTATCCCATGCAGTATCTGAAACCGGTTTTAATGTAGGAATTTCAGCTTTGCTTTCCGAATTTGCCTTGGATTGATCTGTCGGGTAACAGCCTGCAAACCAAACGACCAAGCCAGCAGCAAAAAGAACTTTCATGGTAAAAATCAGTGCTTTCATTGTAAATAATTTAATTGATGAAATAATCAGCTTTCGGGTGGTGGAATCTCATCCGGACGAGCTGCTCTCACCGCTACCACCTTCCCCTCAAAGGTAAGATTTTTTCCGGCCATAGGATGATTAAAATCCATCGTAACCCTGTCTTTCATTTTTCGGATAATCTTTCCAAAGTGCCTGTTACCGTCTTTATCAGCCATCGGAAACACATGTCCCACCTGCACTACCTCATCATCTACCCTACCATCTTCTTCGGCAAAAGTACTAAGTGGCAAATCAAAAATTGCGCTTGGATCAACTGGGCCATACGCCTGTTCTGCCTTTGCCTCAAAGCAAAAGGTATCTCCTTCGCTCAAACCTATCAGTTCCGTCTCAAAAATGTCGATTAGCAAATCATTCCCAAAAAGAAATTCCTGTGGCTGATCTTCAGGAATCATTTGAAGTACTTTATCCGTTTTGCTTTCTTTTACGGTGTAATAAATACTGGCCACCTTATTTTTTTCGATTCTCATAGTTTTTAGATAAGGAAAGCCTCCTGCATTTGCAGCAGAAGGCTTTTCACATAATTTTTCGATTAACTAATTTTATTTGGTGATGCTGCGCACATAATGGATTATTTTCCATCTGTTTTCCGGACGCACCTGGCTGCCATGCGCACCCATCAAACCGGAAACCGAACCCAGGGTTATCACATGATAAATTTCACCATCAGGCAAATCTTTCACACGACCTTCGACCAGTGAAGTAGGTTTTGCAGGGAAAAGGCCGCTGGTGTAGAGATGTCCATCACCCAAACCGGCATCACCATGACAACTGATACAAAAAATGTCGAATTGTCTTTTGCCTTCAGCAATTACAGCATCAGTGGCTTCCAACGGATTGGTGAGTTCCAGTCCGGCTTTGATTTGCTCATCTGTTGATTTTGATTGATACGGATAAGGCATATACCCCCGTGGAATGGTACCTTCGGCAGGAGCCAGATTGGTGTATCCATCTGCAAAAACAGGATTGGTCGTATAAGTTTCGTAGGCCTGCGAATACTGCATATCAGGATAAAAAGTATATCCTGGATTGTTTTGATCTTTATTGCAGGATGAAAGTCCGGCAACGAATAATATCAGGATAAAAAAAGTTACTGAATTTTTCATAGCGATCAATAGTTTGTATGATAGTGAAGACTTTCTTCGTAAAAAGGATGATTTTTAGGAACCAAAGGCACTTTGCTTAATCTCCAGAAAGTGACTAACATAAAGAGCCCTAAGAAACCAATTGTTGTTCCAATTTCAAGGAAACCTATCCCGGCTGCCTCATGACCTACTGCACCCGGCATAATCAGTTGATACAAATCGACCCAGTGTCCGATAAAAATAAGCACTGCAACAGGGATAATTACCCAATAAACTCTCTTAGCATTTCGTGGCATTAAAAGCAAAAATGGAATGGCAAAATTCACTATCAGATTAAAATAAAATACCGTGTCAAAATATTTAAGTCTTTCGTAAAAATAGATTGTTTCTTCAGGAATATTGGCGTACCAGATCAGCATATATTGCGAAAACCAGAGGTAAGCCCAGAAAATACTCAAACCAAACATATACTTCCCCATATCGTGAATATGTTCATCGTTCACATGTTTCATATAACCCATTCGCTGCAGTACAAACACGAAAATCACAATCATTGAAAAACCTGTAACGAGCATACTGCTAAATACATACCAGCCGTATAAAGTGCTGAACCAGTGAGCGTCAATCGACATCAGCCAGTCCCAGGACGAAACCACGCTGGTGATTGCTAAAAACACGACATAAAATGCGCTGTATTTTCTCAATCTGTGAAAGTATTGAATGTCTCCATTCATATCAAGCTGACGCGAAGTTTTGCGGATAAGCCAGGCCAGGAGCACCCAACCGGCGAAAAACACAAAAAATCTGACATAGAAGAAGGGTTGATTGAGATAAGGCACTTTCTTAAGTAAAATATGATCCAGGTGATCTTCATGAGTCCATTCAAACAAATGACTCATCCCTCCCGAAAGGAAAACAATCAGCATGATTATTCCGCCCACAGGAATAAACAAACTCATGGCTTCACCAACTCTTTGCATGCTTACCTGCCAGCCAGATTCGGCAATGGCATGAACCGCAACAAAGAATAATCCTATCAGTCCCAGGCTTACAAAATAAAAGCTATTCAAGTGCAGGTTGGCGTAAATCCTTTCAGCTTCCAGTCCGGCAATCCATCCATACACCAGAGCAAGCAAGCCGATGACCACCATAGCGATACCTGCCATTTTAAGGTTTTTCGTTAACTTAAAGGTTGTATTTTCCATGGCTTAAAATCTATGCGTTATGTTTTATTCCTTCGGCACCAGTTTCTTTGAGTGCCTGTTCTATTTCCTGTTGATTACCTTCTTTGCGAATGCCTACCACTACCAAAAAACGGTCGTCTGTAATACGTTCATCATGAATCACTGTTTTTGCCCCGGGTCCAAGCTTAAAGTAAATTAAAAAAGCAAACACCATCGAGAAGGCAGCAAAAAGCACCGCCAGCTCAAAAGTTACGGGCATAAAGGAGGGTACAGCAAAGAAAGGCTTACCACCAAAGTTCAAAGGGTAACCCTCAGTGAACACCCAGGCCTGAAAGAAAAAACCAACGGCAGCACCCACTGCTCCACCCCAAAAAGCAACCCTTGTAAGTCGTGAGCGCCTCATTCCTAATACTTTATCTAAACCATGCACTGGAAAAGGAGTGAGCACATCCAGAATTTCCAATCCTTTTTCCTTTAGCTGACGAACAGCTTTCAACAGCTCGTCCTCGTCGTTGTAATAAGCGGTAATATAATCTTTATTCATGATGGGCTGTTTTTTTGTGATCTCCTGATGACTTTAACACACTTTTTACCTCGGCAATTGCAATAACAGGGAACACCCTGATAAAGAGCAAAAACAAGGTAAAGAATAATCCGATCGTGCCCACATACAAGCCAACCTCAACCAGCGAAGGGCTATACATTGTCCAGCTTGAAGGCAGGAAGTCGCGGTGCAATGAAGTGACAACAATTACAAAACGTTCGAACCACATGCCAATATTAACAAATATGGAAATAATGAAAGTGGCCACCAGGCTGGTTCTGATTTTCTTGAACCAGAACAATTGTGGCGTAACCACATTACAGGTCATCATAATCCAGTAGGCCCAGGCATAAGGTCCAAAAGCCCTGTTCATAAAGGCATACTGCTCATACTCCACCCCTGAATACCAGGCCATAAAAAACTCTGTGATATAAGCGATCCCTACAATTGAGCCTGTAAGAATTATTACCTTATTCATTGATTCGATGTGCGTTACGGTAATATACTCCTCCAGATTAAGTGCCTTTCGGGCTACAATTAACAAGGTGAGCACCATCGCAAAGCCGGAGAATACTGCACCTGAAACAAAATAAGGCGGGAAAATCGTGGTATGCCATCCGGGAATTACCGAGGTTGCAAAGTCGAAACTAACGATGGTATGCACCGAAAGCACGAGTGGGGCAGCCAAGCCAGCCAAAATCAAACTCACTGTTTCGTGGCGTGACCAGTGTTTTGCAGAGCCTGTCCAGCCAAAGCTTAAGAAACTATAGATTGCTTTGCGAATTTTTGTCTTCGCTTTGTCGCGAACGGTTCCCAGGTCAGGAATCAAACCCACATACCAAAATATGAGTGAAACAGCAAAGTAGGTAGAAATAGCAAACACGTCCCACAAAAGTGGCGAGTTAAAGTTTACCCACAAAGCTCTGGTATTGGGATATGGAAAGATAAAGAATCCCAACAGCAGACGACCCATGTGAATCAAGGGGAAAAAGCCGGCACAGGCAATGGCAATAAGCGTCATAGCCTCGGCTGAACGGTTGATACTGGTACGCCATTTCTGACGGAAAAGCAATAGAATCGCTGAGATAAAAGTACCGGCATGGCCAATACCAACCCACCAGACAAAGTTGGTGATACCCCAACCCCAGCCAACTGTTTTATTGAGGCCCCAGGTGCCAATTCCATAGTAAACGGTTTGATAAGTGGCCCAGGCCCCAAACACTAAAGCTATTAGTGCAAGCGAAATACCCAGGTACCAATAAATAGAAGGCTTCCCGGCCATGGGAGCCAGGATATCCTTGGTTACCTGGCTGTAGTTCTTCTCACCTCTGATGAGTGGTTCTCTGATCGGAGATACGTACATTCCTGTAAGATTTTAGTTATACGGTTGTGTTCTTTACTTTGGTCAAATAGCCTACCGAAGGCAGGGTATGCAGCTCTTCGAGCAGGTGATAATTACGCTCGTCTTTATAATACCTGGCAATCTTACTGTCTTTGTCGTTCAAATTGCCAAAGACGATTGCTTCGGAAGGACAAGCCTGTGCACAAGCCGGAACGACATCGCCATCGCGTAACTGTCTGTTCTCTGTTTTGGCTTCCAGTTTCTTCTCCTGAATGCGTTGCACGCAGAAAGAGCATTTCTCAATTACTCCTTTTGCTCTGATTGTTACATCCGGATTTAGGACCAAACGTCTTAAATCAGTTGTCATTTCGGCCGGATCCATTTCATTACCTTTCAGTGCATCAGCTCCATTGTAATCATAGAAATTGAAACGACGTACTTTGTACGGACAGTTATTATTGCAATAACGGGTACCGATACAGCGATTGTAAGCCATTTGGTTCAGCCCTTCGTTGCTGTGTGTTGTAGCCGCTACCGGACAAACATTTTCGCATGGAGCATTATCGCAGTGTTGGCATGTAACAGGCTGGCGAACTACTTCTGGGTCGTGCTCATCACCTTTGTAATAGCGATCGATTCTGATCCAGTGCATCTCTCTGGCCATCAGTACCTGTTCTTTACCCACTACCGGCACATTATTTTCGGCAGAGCAGGCCACCACACAGGCATTACATCCTGTGCAGCTGTTCAAATCGATAGCCATCCCCCAATGAAATCCGTCGTACTGATGTTTTGGATAGAGGGTTTTAAGGTGTTTCTTTATTTCTTCCCTTATCTCGTTACCCGAGATTGGATTTTGTTTGTAGTCTTCCAGTGTCGTTTCGCGTACGATGGCACGTCCTTCCATCGAATGATGGGTTTGTGTGCGTGCCACTTCGTAAGTTCCACCTAATTTTTCGAGGCTAACATCAGGACGCACATATTGCATATGACCATTGGCAAAACTAATCTGTGTAAAAGCATTTTTCCCAACACCAGTCGCCGGAACGCCTGCTTTTTCGCGTCCATAACCCAAAGCTACAGAAAGGGTTTTATACTCTTGTCCGGGTTGAATCAAAACCGGCAACTCCCCAATACCACCAACATTCACGGTATCAAACTCACTCAGCCCTAATTCGGTAGCGAGCCTGGGCGAAACGGATACATAATTATCCCAGCAAGCCTTGCTCACCGGATCGGGCAGCTCTTGCAGCCAGGGATTATTGGCATGTTTACCGGTACCAACGGCTACATTGGCATAAACCACCAATGCCATCTGATCAGCATTTCCGGATTTGGCATTTTGCTGTGCCTGTAGGGCTGCATTGCTATCAAAGGTTAAAACTTCGGTTTCTTTCTGTCCGGATTCAAAAATGCCATCATGCAATTTACTGTTCCAGAAACCAGTGAAAGTAAGATTATCGCCTGGGGCGAACAGATTGCTTTCCCAATATTGTTTGATATAACTTCTGAAATCTAAACTGCTGCCCATCCACACCAGGAAGCTTTGTTGCGCCTGACGTGTCTTGAAAATGGGACGAATAGCAGGCTGTGCCAGCGAATAATAACCTGTTTTGATTTCTGCATCGTTCCAGCTTTCCAGGAAATGATGATCAGGACAGATAAAGTCAGCCAACGGAGCTGTTTCTTCTTCCACAACTGGCATGGCTACTTTAAGACCTACTTTGGCCAGCCCACTTACAAACTTATCTTTTTCGGGATAATCGTAAGCCGGATTTACATCATACAGAAAAACAGCATCAATTTTGCCGGCATTCATATCAGCCACCAATTGCTGAACTTTTTCATCATCTGCCTGGCGGATATTCAGCTGTACACTGGTGTCGATCGTATTGCCATAACTTTGCAACAACTGGTTGATGCCATTGATCATCAGCTGTGTTTCGGCATCGTTGGTGCCAGCTACCACCAGGGCTTTGGCTTTTTTGCTGTAAAGTTCTTTTGCAATGGCTTTCACATCAGCAGGGCTGTCAATCTGTTTGGCACCTGATTCACCGGCCAGCTTTTGTAATTCGTAATACAGTGCTGCAACAGTTTGTTTTTCCTGAGCAGGATGCAGCTGAATACGCTTATCGGCATTGGTTCCGGTGACTGACATCGCTCCTTCGAGATGGATATGACGCGACATTTTTTTCTCACCACTGGTCAGCTTACGATTTTTACTGTATTGTTTGGTAAACTCAACCGGTGTGAGCCAGCTTCCCAGGAAATCAGCATCAAAGCTTACGATGACATCTGCTTTATCAAAATGGTAAGCTGGTATAAAGGCCTTGCCAAAGCTGAGTTTGTTGGCATGACGAATTGCTGAAGCCGACAACACATCGTAAGTGACATGTTCGCCAGGATATTGCGTCAGAAAATCGTTAATCACTGCTTTTGTTGAGGGGCTGATAATTGTTCCGGAGAGCACAACCACTTTTCCACCCTTAGCTTTTATAGCATTCAGCTGACTGATGATCGCCTGATCAACCTCTTCCCAGCTTGAAGCATTGCCGGCAGCCTGCGGTTGACGATAGCGGGAGTTGTCATAAAGCCCCAGCACAGCAGCTTGAGTGCGGGCATTGGTGCCGCCCTGTGTTAAAGAGGAGGCTTTGTTGCCTTCAATTTTAATAGGCCGGCCATCGCGTACCTTAACAACCACCGGGCAATAATCGATGCCATCAAAAAAGGTGGAGGCATAATAACTGGCTTTGCCGGGCACAATTTCATCAGGCTGTATCAATAGCGGAATAGCCTTACGAACAGGCTGTTCGCAACTGCTGGCTATGGCTGCTGAGGCCACTGTAAAACCGAAAACCTTCAAAAAATCACGGCGCGAGGCGGTGGTTGATTTCTTGAGTTCCTGTTGCATCTCGAAGATAAACTGCCTGTCGCCAAGTGGCTTGTTTTCAGTTTCGGGACGTACATCCAATTTGAGTTCTTCGAGGCTTCTAAAATATTTTTGTTCCATGTGGGATTTCTTTTCAGATTAATGAATTAATAGTGACATTTCATACAATCGCCACCACCAAGCATATCGGCAGTAACTTTTTTAACTTCACCATTCTTGAACTGCTCATGCATTAATTCATAGGACTTGAAGAATTCATTGTTTGCAAACTGCACTTCAGTAGTACGATGGCAATCCAAACACCAGCCCATGCTAAGATCTTCCACCTGCATCACCACATCCATTTTTTCTACTTCGCCATGACATTCAGCACAATCCAATTTGCCTGAATTAACATGCTGGGAATGATTAAAATACACATGATCGGGCAGGTTATGAACGCGTACCCATTCAACTGGACGACCTGAGTTCCAGGCTTCATGAATCTTAGCGATTTCGGTTGTTCCGGTCACTTTTCCTTCGCGAACCTGATTGTGACAGTTCATACATACATTAATGGAAGGTATTCCGGCACTTTTGCTGTCTTCGGCTGATGAGTGACAATACAAACAATCGATCTTGTTTTGTGTGGCATGTATCTCATGCGAAAACCAGATAGGCTGCTCAGGTTGATAATACTGCTGACGACCCAGGGCAGTAGCCTCCTTGTAAACCACCTCACCGATGATTACCAAAGCGATCAACACAACAGTTTTGTGAACAAAAGTGGCTTTGATTACTTTCGTTACAAAGAGGTCGATGATGGTGATCAGGAAAATTATCAGTGTGATGATAAAGGTGGTGCCAAAATTACGGTTGGCATCACGCTCAAGTTCAGCCAGTTTAAGTTCTTTTTCTCTTAGCTCGGCGGCTCTTGCCACATCGGCTTCAGCACCTTTGTCGGCTTCGGCTTCCATCTGGGCCAGGTATTCGTCAGCCACCTGCCCCCCATTTTCGATCAAAGCCAGAATGTCGATGATTTGCTCATCGGACAAGTCGTGCGGAGGCATGGGAATTTTGTTGTACTTCTCGAACAAGGCCACCGCATATTCGTCACCTGAAGCAATAACTTCCTGACTGTTGCGAATAAAACTAATCAGCCAGGCAGTATCTCTTCTTTGTGTGATACCAGCCAGATTTGGTCCAAGTAATTCAGCTCCGTCGAGGTTGTGACAGGCCTTACATTGTTGAAAGTTCTTTAAAGCTTCGGGAGTCTGCGCTTTCGCAAAGTTGAAAGGCAGTAAAAGCAATCCCAATAAGCCCAGAACCATCATTTTTTGTAGGTTACCCTGCAAGGTAATGATTGAGTGCGTCATAATAGATTTCCTGATGGTTGAAGAATCAAAACGGTTACTTATGTTGTAATTTTGGCCGCGCAAAATACTTGCGCCGTATTGCCGGACAAAAATATTAAAAAATTGAATTGGGCAAAGAATTTTAGTATTTCCTTACCAAAATAGTTAAGTTTTTATGTCATTTGCTTCATTTTTATATTAATCACTTCTTATTCAATGTTGTCAACTTAATCAAATCTTTCCTCCTTTTCATCAATCTGATTTGCGATCAAGTTAATCTGTATATAAATGGTATCGCTTACGATATAAGATTGGTCGCCTGTGCTGTGATTCTTCGACATGGCAAAAATTCCCCAATCGGTTCTGTCGATGGCAATGCTGTCAGTTTTAGCTTCCAGCATGTTTTTATCAGCTCTTAAAAATGTCTGAAACTGAATACATGCCGGAATGTTTCGCAAGGTGAGGTCGCCTTTCAGAAACAAACTATCCACTGCAATTTTTTCAGCACAACACAAATTAAAATAGCTTAATGGAAATTTGGCTATATGTAATAACTCACGCGATTTGATTGTGTTTTCCAAAACTGCCCGCATCAAGTCATAATCGATATCCGTATTTTTTATGCTATCCATCTCTATCGCAAAACTCGCCTCTACCAGTTCTTCCTCAAAAATTCCCAAAGTACCAGACTTAAACTTTGTTGTTCCGAAATGATTATCGGCCCTCCAATTCAGGATGCTTTTGCCAACGTCCAGCTTATAAATAATTGTGTCAGCCTTTGATTGGGCATAACTATCCATTGAAAGGTTAAACCCTATGAGCGTCAGAAGAAAAGATATTTTAAGTTTCAATTGCCTCATTAATCATCATTTACGCTAAAAACAACTCCGGTCGCTTTTCCATTTTCATCCATAAAAGGGATCAAATCATCCGGGATATTAATGGCTCCTGTGAAATCGGTATCTACCAGTTCGGCAGCAAAAAAGCTTGCTCCTTTCAGGTCGGCTCCCCTAAAACTGGCTTCCTGAAGATGAGCTCCCTTAAAATTTACATCGTGAAGCCGTGCATGAACAAAGCTGCATTCTTCCAGGCCGGCACCTGTAAAATCAGAATAGCTGTAATCGGCCGAATCGAATCGCGAACCGGCAAAAACAGTGATGATAAACTTAACTTTGATGGCTTTGCTGTTCGAAAAATCAGCATCCGTAAGTTCTGATTCCTTCATCAAAGCATTCGAAAAATCAGCATATCTGAATGAAGATCGATGTCCTTTTACGCCAAACATATTGGATCCTCTGAAATCGGAAGAGTCCAGAACCGACTCGTTCATGGAAGTGCGAAACAAGATGGCCTGAGCAAAATTGCACCCTTTCATGGCAGCATTGTTAAAAGACGACCATCTGAGATCTGCCAGCCGAAAATCACCCTTCGAAAAATCAGCCCGGTTAGCATTGGCTGTGCGAAAACTTACCCCTCTGAAATCACCAAATTGTACTGATCTGTCCTGCCACTGCACCCCATCGAGATTCATAAACCTGAAATCGTCATAATCCTGTGGAACAGCTTCGATTCCTTTGCTGCGTATTTTTCCATCCGGAAGAATGACTTCCTCATTGATTAACTTTTTCCGATAAGCCTGATCGGTGGATGTGGGTAAGGGCAACAACTTTGATGTATCCGAGAGTTTTGGAAACAGCTCCTTATGCACACCATCCGCCGAATGACTACTACATCCTGCAAATGCAAGTGAAAGGAAAAGCATAAAAGCAGCAATATATTTCATCAGATGATGTCCCTTGTTTTGAAAAAATAATTGCCAAACCATCCAAACAATGCCCCCAAAATAATCGGATAGGCAATGGCAAATGTAATAAACCAGCCTCTGCTCACGGTATCAAGGATAAAATAAGAAGCAGCCCCCATTACTGTGAGCTCAGGATCGAAGAGCACCAGCACAGCTGTTCGAAAAACCTGGAGTGGATTGATCATTCCAAGGCCAATTACCGTTCCGGCATCCAGACGCAATTTCAGCAACAATCCCATCAGGATCAAATCCAGAAAAGCAACCAGCAACAACCACAGTATAAAAGCCGTGCTGATGGCCAGGTCTTGCGAATGCGAAACAGCCGAAATGAACATGCTGATTCCCAAAAAACAAAAAATCATAGAGGCCAGCAAAGCACTATAAAGCGCAAACAAGTCCCAGGGCACATCGAGCTTCGTAAAATTACCATAAACCGCAGCACCGAGCAAAGCGATAAAAACAGGAATATAAGTCACCAAAAATTTAGCACTGAATTTGCCCCAGAAGTAGCCTGAAAATGAAACCGGAAGCGAAAGCATGTATTCCATTACATTCGATTCGCGATCGCCCACAACGGATCTCACCGTAGTAATCAGCACGTAGATGGGCAAAATTACCATGCTCACCTGCATAAAGGTTACCATCAGCCGACTGAGGCCAACAAATCCTATAATCTGAGATTCTGTTATTCCTGTAGAAAACATCACAGCCACAAAGCCACCAAATAAAATGCTGTAGGTCCAAAACCATTTTGATCGCAGGTTTTGCCTGATATCCGCATTCATAATCTGGATGAGGCTGGAATGAGTAAAAAGTGTACGTTGCATAGTTTCCAGTTATTGTAAGTTACCAAACCGATTCATTCGTGATGGAGCATTTTTTTCTTCTTCAGGAAGTCTTCGCGCATGCTAAGGCCGTCGCGAATACGCTGGGCAGTAGTTGCAAAATCAAAAGCTCCTTCCGAATAGTCTTTATAGGCTGCATAACCATAGCCCATCGGAGTGTCGATGCCATAAACATACCAGGCCTCTTCCACTCTGATCCATTCTCCTGTAGAAGCATCTGCGATATAGGATACCGCCTCATCGCCGCCAAATTTTTCCCAGTCAGGGCTGTCCATATATTCTATCAAACAGCCTAAATCGTCATACCAAACCACCTCATTTCGCATATTGATGGATTGTGCCGAAAATTTAGCGTCAGCCAATCCCATCAGACAAGCAACGCAAATATCACGGTCAAAATTAATCTCGCGCGGACTTTGGTCCACTTTTCTGGTGCAAAACGTCAAGGTAAGCAAAGCCAGAAATAATATCATTATTCGTTTCATAACATCAGGTATTAGTCAATAATTTATCTAAAACTATTTTACCCAGATCCATTTCAATCACGCGATTAACAAGGTCTTTGATCTCGTCCATCCGGTGACTGCTCAAAATCATCAGGGTATCTTTGCTGTAATTTTTAAGCTGTGCAAAAAGAATCTCACGGGCTTGTGGATCCAGGTTAGCCGAAGGCTCGTCGAGCAACAGGATTTTAACCTGCCTGCCGAGCGCAAAACTTATCAGCAGTTTTTGTTTCATACCACCCGACAGCTTATAGAATGGCTTATGTAAATTTTGATCGATTTCAAGTCCAAGCTTACTGCTGATATTTTTGAAAGCAGCGGCATCTGTTTTGGTAATGCGTTCAAAAAAATGAATTAACTCATTCACCGTCAGCTTAATTGGAGGCGGTGTTTGTGGTACAAAACCGATCTGCTGCAAAATTTCTCTGCGATCCTTTCTGGGGTTAAGCCCAAAGACATCCAGCTTTCCTTCAAAGTTATATTGCCCTAATATACAGCGAATTAAAGTTGTTTTGCCAGCACCATTCTGTCCAATAAGTGCAATACGCTGATCCGACAGAAAATCCACAGACAAGGCGTCAATCACCTGCTGTCGCTTGAAGCTTTTAGAGAGTTTTTCGATTTTTATAATCGGATTATTTAGTTGTTGAGTCATACTTTGTATTTTTTTACAAGAGAGAAGAAGCTCCTCTAACAGAATACGTTAAAGCATTGCCAGGGCAAACATCCACACACAATCCACAGCGTGTGCAGTCAGATCCCACATAATGAACATCCTGTGTTGCAGCACCTCGTTTAACAAACCACAATTCGTGCGGCACCAGACAAACTTTCTGACATTCAAGGCAATAGCCACATTTGTCGTGTTCAAATTTAACTGCCAAAGGCGAAGCTTTTCCTACGAGACTCCAGGTAGCCCCTATCGGGCAAACATAGCGACACCAAAACCGGCGACTTACAAAAACCTCAAAAAGGATAATGGCAAGTACCCATAGCAGCAACAGGCTTGGCCCGTAAATCATTGCTTTGGAGATGATACCGACAACATTCAGGTTTTCAAAAACGAGATTTTTCGTCAGCAAAGCCAGCAGAAGAAATCCGACAAGGAATACAAAACGCAATCCAATATGATAACTTCTCTCTTTTATTTTCTTCTTCTTTACCAAATAATTATGCACTTTCTCGGCCCATTCGGCCAAAAAATGATACGGACACATCCAGGAACAATATGAGCGGCCACCAAAAATCAACCAGAAAATTAAAATGGTAAACAAACCAATCCAGAAGTTCATGGTGAGCATGCCCAGATAACCCGTTGTAGAGGATATTGCCAACAGTTGCAGCGAGTTATACGGATCCATCAGGTAAAATCCAATCAACCTGGAACCACTCAGCGAACCTTCCAGTATGGCCAGATCGAGCCAGAATGAGAACACAAAAAGCAGGTTCATAAACAGCAGCACTGCCCAACGTATGTTGCGCATTTTGTGATTCTTTTTTCTGGAGTCGCGCCATTCTTTAAAACTCAGCCCTGCCAAGGTATGCGGCATTTGCTCTACCGGTTTGGGAGCAATTGGACTTTTTTTCTTTGCATTGGAAAAATAATCTGATAACATGACTTCTGAGTTTTAAAATGGTTCAACAACGATACTGGGTTGGGCTGTAGGGCAAACCATCTGGCAAACACCACAACCGGTGCAGCCATCAAGCACATGCGGAATAAGCTTTCTGCCGCTTCGGCTTCTGCGCTGGATGATAGCTTTCTCACCAATCGGGCATTCGGTGATACACAAATCACACACTTCACGATCGAAAACCCTGTCTTTCAGTGGGCTGGCAGAAACTTCATTTTTCCCCGGAGAACGATGTACTCCTTTAAAATCAGTTCCCCGCGGATTGCCTTTGAAGCCTTCTCCTTTGTGCGCCAGACAAGTATTTCTGTTCACATGTGCTTTGCCCATCCTAACAGCCTCTTTCATAGCTACCTTTTGTACCTCAAAAGGATTTACAGTGGAAAGATCAGCTCCGGGTTCGGCGGCTGCCTTCTCAACCGCACGCACACCTTCTTCTTTAAAAGGCCTGAAATCGAGCACAGCAGTGGGACAGGTTTCTACGCACTGCAGGGCATCACACGAAAAGTCGCAAGCCTGAATCCGAGGTGCAATGTAAGGTGTACCAAAACCAAGCCCCTCCCCGGCACCCGCCAGTTCGATGGCATGAACCGGACATATTTGAACACACAGTCCGCATTTGATGCAGCCATACAAAAAGTCCTCTTCGGAAATGGCTCCGGGTGGCCTCAGAAAATCTTCGCGCGGCATTGACTTTGCTGCACTTTTATCGAGAATAAAAGTGGCAGTTCCTACCACTGCCAGGGTACCTGCAGCGGCAATACCACCTTTGAAAAACTCCCGACGATTCAGGTTCTTTTTTTCTTTGTCCATGGTTTTTAGTTTTTACATTTCACAAAATTCAGGCAGAAATACGACTTCTACCTTTTTATATTACTCTCAAAATAAATATTTTAAACCTATATTAAAACTCCGTCCCGGTTCAAAGTACAAGCTCTGAATATCCATCCCTTTATATGCCCTGCTCAGATGCTCAACATAGTTTTTATCAAAGATATTTCGCACGCTGAACATGATATCCAGTACGCCAAAAGCCTTGTAATCAGCATAAAAATCAAATACTGCAAAACCAGGTGTACGTGATTCGTTAAAGGAAGCTGCCACGCGATCCTGTTCATCTACGATGCGTCCGTGAATCTCTGCATTAAACAACTCGGCATGATAGGCCAAAGCGGTTTGAAAAGTAAGTGGTGTGATTTCTGCCAGAGGCTCATCCCAGCTTACATTCTGCCCATAAGTGTAGGATGCAGAAAGATTATAATGCCAGTTTTCGGCAAATTTCCAGTCGAACCCAGCCTCAAAACCTGTTAAAAATACCTCATCCACATTTCTGAACTGCTTGGTAAATTTTGGATCCATACAGGCATTGTAAATCCTCGGAATCGTGGTATCAACCGCTGCGGTGATATAATCCTGCACATAAGAATAAAAGACATCCGTAAAAATTGTTAATCCTTTGATATTCTTTTCGATACGTGCATCAATCTGGTAATTCACTTCCGATTTCAGCTCAGGATTACCGATATATTCATACGCATCCATCCCAACACTCAGGTGATTGATAAACAATTCTGTAAGTTCGGGCGAACGGCTTGATCGGGCTGCTGCAACGAATAAATTATAGCCTTTTGGCAAAAACCAGGTAATTGATGTGGTAGCTGAAATATCGAAACGATCTTCAGGTTGAATGTCGTTATTGTATTGTTCCAAAAATCCCGCATCCGGATCATTGATACTATAGCTAATATAATCAGATCGCAAACCCAGCGTCCAGACCAGATTCTCATTGATATCCCTTTTATTTTCGAGGAATAATCCCAAATCGTCATGATTGGAGTCCTGCCAGGTTTTATCATAGAAATATTTTGGAGGATCAAACTCCATACCCGTGCAGGTATTCTTAAAAACCAGCCGGTCTCTTCCTCCGTCTTTACCAATATGTTTATAATCAATTCCAGCATAAAGCAAATTATTGGAAGCCGTTTGTAAACCGAACTCTGTTCTTCCTCCAAATACCTGAGCAGTAACAGGCGAAACAGCGTGCACAGCTTTGTATGCTGGCCTTAGCGTATTACTCATTTCATGATCCACATAACTTCCATACGCTTTGATCTTAAAGGATTTGAGCAAGGGACTGATATTGGTGTAAGCATAATCCATCGAAAGGATACTGCTATTGTCTTTATCGGCATCCATAGGGAGACCGGCATAAAGCACATCTTTGGCCATACTTTGACGCCAGGTTAATTGAATACGTTGGCTTTGCGTAAACTGATACCCCATTTTTAAGGCGTAACCAAAACGCGAAAAAGAAGAAGCAATCTCCTGCCCTGAGCCACTTTCATAATTACCATAATCTTTGTAACCGGCATTGAGCGAGAAATCAAATTTCTTCAAGACGCTTTGCACAAACAAATTACTGTAAAGATTGCCTCCATTCGATTGATATCCGGCTTCCAGACTTCCGGCAACTTTTTGATCAATCGAGCGATCCGGTTTGCGGTTTACAATATTGATTATTCCACCCAGCGAAGGTCCGAACCTTACGCTGTAAGGGCCTTTGATAACTTCTATTTTCTCTATTTCTTCGGGAGCTATCTGAGCAATGGTAGGGTCCATACGATTTGGACAGGCATTAGTGCTGTGGACGCCTCCATCAATCAATACATTCAGCTGGCTGTATTTGAAACCGCGCAAAACAGGTTCCATGCCATAATTGCCACGTTTTTCAACGCCAAAACCAGCCTGATTGATAAACATAGCTCCGCCATCATGCGGATTTTCGACCTGAATAACACGACCGGCAATATTTGATTTTGTTAAATTGAGAGGGCTCTTTGCAGTGACAAGAATTTCTTCAAGAGCCAATGTATCCGACTGAGCATAAGAAACAGTTGCCAGCGCTAATATTGCAGCCGACAGAATTATTTTCGTTATAGTTTTATACATGGTTGTAACTTTTTTTCGTGAAACAATTGGAACCTAAGGTGAGGTAGCATTGCATTTAAAAACAGATACAATACTGTTTTAAGAAAAAGTTACTTTTGGAGGGGGTGTGTTTACTTTTTTGGGATAAAAGATCAAATTGGTAGCATAATGGAAATACTTGCCTTCAAGGTCTGTTGAAATAATTGGATTACAATTCGTTTCAACCGGCAAATAAATCATACCAGTATGACTTATTGTTGTTTCTGGTATATCTGCTTTGTTTTTATCTTCTTTATTCTGATCGTCTCCTGCACGTTTGATCAAAGCTGATAAATACGTAATATCGCCCGTTTGCGGCATCTTGTCATCATTAGAAAAATTCAGTTCCTGTGTTGATTGCTCCATTCCTGCTATCAGATACAGATACCGCCATATCTGCACCTCTGGCAATACAACAAAAGCCAGATGAATTGAAAGCAAAAAAGTAGCAAAAACACGGTATTTCATAATTGATCTTTCATTTTTGCATCTAATTCTTCATCCCACTTAAAGATGGGTGTCTTATCACGCAACACCAGCTTCGGTTGCGAAAATGGTGCCAATCGCTCAAGAAAATCCAACACCAGCAAGAGCGGGGAGCCATAAAAAAACTTTAAATCCCGATCGAAAGTCCAGAGGTGTTCCACGTAGGCAAATAAGGTATAAGGTGTATCACCAAGATTATCACCATCCTTATCAAATCCCTGATAATCATCAAAATAGTTCTCCTGCCAACGGTTCAAATTGGCTGTTTTTCCTTCCGCTTCTACCTGAACCAGATTATTGTGGAAATAATTGTGTTTGTAAAGGTTACCTTCCTGGTTGGTGTGAAACTTAATGCCAACACCACAAAAGGCTATTTCGTTGTACATCACAGTGTTTGTCTTTTCGGGGACAAACGGAGAAACATCAACGTGAATACCTTCGGCAGAGTAAATAAAACGATTATGCAAAATCTGATTCGAAGAAGTTTCCTTCATTCCCAGACACATTCCGCTCACACCATTCGAATGCATGATGGTATTGCCCGTCATTACAGTCATTTCGCTGTACATGAGGAAAACGCCAACCGAATTTTCGTAAAAATAATTGTCGTTGATCCTGTTATTGTGCGCATACATAAAGTGGATGCTGTAGCGGTTTCCGACACCTTTGTTGGCTTCAAAAGTGTTTTCGGATGAATACCAAACCACCATATCGCGCACATTGTGCCAATAATTTCCTTTGATGAGGTTATTTTTTGAATACCACAAACGAATGGCATCACCTTTGAGTGCCATGCTGCGTTTGGAAAGTGATGTGATTTCGTTGTACTCGATCAGATTATGCTCCGACTGAAAAATATCCACCCCAAAAAGACATTCTTCAATCAAACAGTTTGTTACAACATTATGATTTCCAATAATTTTTACTCCGCAGTCAATTTTATCATGCGATCCTCCCGACTCGATAATATGAAGGTTTTTCAGGACAACATTATTGGTCTCCATAAAAATTACCGAAGACTTACCCAGAGCAGAAATCGTTACTTTTCCTTCGCCATCAAGTGTAATGGCGTTTCGTGTAATTTTTACAGGGCCGGTATAAAATCCAGGTTCAAGAACCACATATTTTCCGGGAGGTGTGCGATCAATAATTTCCTGAAGCGGAATAGGATTGCTCCTATCCTGATAGCCTTCAATTTTGATGGCAGGACCAAACTGCAATTCCTCCTGAGCCAGCAATGGCATCAAAAGTGAAACGAAAAATAATCCTGATAATAATATAAAATGTCTCATTTTTAAAAAAAGTTTCGGGGGATATTTCACCCCCGATTCTTCAACTATAGTTTTGTTCGTAAAGATTTACGTTTTAAAAGAATCGCAAGTATCATAAAAACAAAGGCTCCCAGTGCAACGTAAAAACCATAGTAAGGATATGATTCAGTGGTAAACTGAGCTACTTTTCCTTCGCCAAATACGGTAGGCATAAAGGGTTTGATGCCAGCAAATGCGCCACCGCCGTGTAATCCCAGATTATGACCATACCAATAGAGGTAATACATATACACAAACAGGAAATAGAAAGGCACTAAAGCGGGGATTAGGCCAGCCACCAGATTGAGTTTTTTGGGTGTTGCAATAAAATACAAACCCAATAGAATAAACAACACAAAAATATAAGGCGAATAGGTCATAATCGTATTCAAAACCTTAAGTGTTGTTGGCGTTACATCAATCTTAATTTTTTGTCCTGTTGCCGGATCATATACATCATGGCCTTCTGCATCACGTTGTGTATCAAACACATAAAAACTAGGATGATCCAATGACGGAGGATTATTCCTGCCTTGCACAATCGGATACATACCGATGTAGTGATTGATGGCATTCATTTCCATTAGGCAATCTGCACCTTCGTTTGTTGCCAATTCTTCTCTTTCCTTCACTCCTTCGCAGCCGTTGTAAACCCCATTAAACTTAAAGTTGATACGGATTCCCTTCGGATACATGGATTTAGGATATTGAATACTTTGCAGAGCTACTCCCCATATCGGTGTGAAATAAGTAATGCCAACAAAAATGACACCAATGATTGCAAAAATGATGTAGGTCTTTGACTTCATGATACTTGTTTTCTTTATTTATTGCTTTGGTTCAACACCGGCTTTACTAAACATAAAACTGATGGCATCGTAAAGATCCTGTTCGGAGCAATCCATACAGGTTCCTTTTTCGGGCATAACGCCATAATTTCCGGTGTATCCGGAATTGGCATGTTGCACGAGTGTAGTCATACCTTTGGCAGCAAGTTCTTCCCAACGGGGAGTATCATCAAGAGCAGCAGCACCGGCTACACCTTTTAAGTGACAAGCTATACATGCTTTGTTATAGATTGTTTCACCATTGGCCAGGTCAGCAGTTTTTCCACCGCCACCGCCACAGCTGCTGAGCATTACAGTAAAGAGTAATCCTCCGAATAGAGCAATGAATTTTCTTTTCATTTTTAAAAAAGTTAGAAGTTAATGTTAGTTAAATTAAACGCTGCCAAAGTTAAGGTATTTACCGGGAGGTAGTAGTAAAACCTCCCGGTAAAAATGACCTATTGTTGCTCAGTTAAGTATTGATTAGTACGGAGTTTAAGGTAAGTAATAATTTTTGCAACATCCTGTTCAGATACATTTTGATTAGGCATGGCCAGTTTATAGCGCTGACGCATGGCTTCAATGTCTGCTTCATCAAAATGTTCTTCAGGATTCATGATCCAGGATTTTAGCCAGTCTTCAGTACGACGTTTGTCAACCATCAAGAGGTCAGGACCGTTGAAGTCTTCTCCAAATTTGTGACAAGCATTACATCCATAATTCAGGAATTCCATTTCACCTTCGAGCAGGTTTTTCATTTCGATGGCGGATGGCTGGAAGGCCTGCATCTGCATGTCTGCCTGAACACGTTTTGAATAAGCCAATAAGCGTTCGCTTTCAGCAGCTTCATTATGTTTTACAGTCAGATAACCTTGTAATGCCCTGCCATCAGCACTATGAAAATGATCGAGTAAAAGTGGATACATCCCAGCTCTTTCGGCTTTGAATTCCAAAGTGGCAGTTTCGCCTGGTCTCCAGCGATACATTTGATCATAGGCTGCAATTTCATACACATAATGATCAAGTTTGGTTTGTCCGTGGTTGGTAATGTGAATTTCAACATCTTTACCCTGATCCAGGGTAATGTCGCCGGGTTTCACCTTTCCATCATTAATAGTAGCGTAAACATGCACCTTATTCCCTTTTGTTTCAACTCGTTCTGAACCTAATTCGGTAAAATAAGGCGATTTTTCCATCGTATAAATATTAGTACCTGTTTCATAGGTTTCGAACGACTCAAAATTATCATCCCTAATGAGTGCAGTATAGTGAGGCTCTCCCATTGGAATGGGCAAGTCGTAAAGGATTGTCATCTTATCAGCATCGATATCAATCAGCTGGTGATTCTGCGGATGCAAAGGACCTACCGGATTGAAACGATCGATAGACAATTTATTGAGTGAAATCAAATACTTACCATGAGGGTTAACAGCATCGCCATGAGCCGAAACAAGGTGACCAACATTGTAATGTGAAGATACATAATCAAGCACTTTCAGGTTGATATAGTCCCACTTGGTGATGCGAGAATCCACATAAATTGAAGTATAAATAACGCCTGGTTCATCATCATATTGGTTATGTAAAGGTCCCAAACCAACTTCTACACTACCATGAAGTGCTGTTTCGAGTGAAATGATTGGCACACCAAATTCGTCAGTGCCCTCAAAGTTTTTCTCATTGATAGCCTTTGTGATCTTATCCCAGGAATAAACCCAGGCATGTGAATCGAGTTTACCAGCTACAACAATATATTTTCCATCGGGGCTAACATCCACACCGTGAGGCGATTTAGGCTCTGGAATCAGGAAGAAAATATTGTTGGCAGTGGCCACCTCAATCGGAATAACCTTATGACCATTAATCAGTTTATAGTTTCCCTGATTCACCAATTGTTCGGCTTTTTTCCAGTTTACTACATGCAGGTAGTCAACATCGCGAGAAGAGCAACCAGCTTCGAAAGGCGGGCGGCCACTTTCGATTCCACCATAATACATCTCTGTACAGAATGAATTTGTAAACGACCAGCCATCACTGGCATTCTTACCCATATCAGTTAAGTCCTGTGTATAAGGAGGAAACTCGATGGTGAAGGATTTATCTTCTTCGATACGACCTATGTCATTATTAAATTTCCAGTATGTCAAACCACCACGCCAATATTTCCTGAAATTTTTCTCTGTAAGTGGATAGTATTTTCTGTCCAGTGGTGCCGGATACTGAGAGGCTTCACCAATGTATTCAGAGTTGGGCGTAAAGAAGCAACCACCGTGATTACTCCTGAAAATGGGGTTGTTAACCGTTTGCTTGAGCTCCCAATCTTTTAGCGAAATCACAAAAACACGTGGGTTTGCTTTATCATTTATGACTGCCCATTTTCCATCATAGTTTCCGTTTGTTTCGGAAAAGCCCGGATGGTGTGTATCACCCCAATCGATTACCTGTCCGTCGATATAGCCCGATCTTAATACTTCAGAACTTTCTTTGCTATAGCCAAATCCATTTACAGGTTGTCTGGATGAAGTTGGCACATATTTCACAATTCTCATTGAAGGTACAGCATACATGATCATATTACCTGCTTGTCCGCCAGAGTTTAATGCGATATATTCATCTTTTAGCTTATCAGGGGTATAGGTTTTAGCAGCAGCCAGAACATCGTCTGCATTCAAACCACGGCGCTTCACGATGTCGTTTAATGACTCGTCTCCGTAAGGCGCTCCTGTAACGCCAGACTTTGCTTTGTCTCCTTGAGTGTCGCAAGCCGTAAAAAACGCCATTGCAGCAACGACCATAACTGTCATCAGAAGACCAGGAGTGGTGTATGGATTATATTTTTTCATAACACAAAATTTCTTGGTGATTATTAAATTACATGCTGATTTGTTCAGACAACAACTTTTTGGCTCTTAATCCAACATCAGCAGTTTTAATCTGATATTGCCAATATTGCTCGGCCCACAAGAAAGCGTCTCTCCACTTGCCTTCGGCTGCATATCTTTCGTAATTGGCTTTTGATACTTTGGCCAATTCAAGTTGGTCGAGCGCATCCACAACAAGTGCTTCAACATAAGGATACTTTTGATAATCATTTTCTTTCAGATAAGTTACCACACTATTGATAACATCCTGCGTTTCGTTGATTACGACAAGTTTATCCTCATAATTCTTCTTATATTCAGCCAATTGTTCCTGACTTAGCTCAATCTCACCACTATCATCGCCAGAAGTCACATAACCTTTGGGTCTTACCAAAAGAATACCTTCCATCTCGAGGTGAAGTGCCGAACAGAACTCTGTACAGTAATAAGGAAATACACCCGCTCTGTCAGCAGTAAAGGTGAGTGAAGCTGTTTTTCCGGGCTCAAAGCTACCATGCACGCCATAAGTTGAAACCGTGAACCCGTGTGTTTCGTCTTCAGCGCGTTCCAAATTTGTAAGGTGGAATGTTACTACATCTCCTTCTTCTATTTCAACAATCTCTGGTGTGATATGCGACCGAATAAGGGTTCCGAAAACGTGAACACGATTTCCTTCGCGTTCGATCTTTTCCTGACCGGCAACAGTTTTAAACCTTGAAATTTCTCCTGTACGTGTATTCGTGCCAAGCGGATAACGAATGATCGGCTTAATGGTTGTGCGCAAAACACTTACCGAGCCGTACATATTGGCCTGCGGAATTGTCATGGTATAGATATCCCGCATCTTGTCAGAAGAAATATCAATCAAATGATTGTAGCTCGGACGTGTAGGACCTGTGTTAATCATATTCTCGTACAAGCCTTCCTTATTTACAACGGTAAGGTAGTTGGAATGAGGCTCAACAGAATTACCCTGTGGAGTCATCAAATGGCCAGGTTTAAAGGATAAAGCTAAAGTTTCATCAACCTGACTGGTTACATAATTCCAGCGAACAATTTTTTTGTCGTTATAAACGGAAGCATAAACCATTTCGGGGCGGTAGTCGAATGCAAGATCTACAACTTTGTTACCCAAATCCAACTGACCATGCAGTAATTCGCTTGCATTAAGCTGTGGAATTCCCAATATTTCGCCCGAAAAAGCTTGCTGACTGAGTGCGGTTTTCACTTTTTGGAAATCGAAAACCAATGCTTTATTCGAGGCGGTGATAAAGTATTTTCCTGTTGGATCAACTTTCACACTCATAGGTGCTTCATCAATTGGGATTAAAGCAAAAGCACCTGCTTGTTTTCCTGTTTCAAAAGGAATAACATTAAATTCGTTGATTTCAGATGTTTCAAGGCCACTGGCTTTGAGGTAATCATACACATAAACAAAGTTTTGATTCTGATAACTAGCCAAACCAACCAGCAAACCATGACTTTCGAGTCTTCCGGCATCAAAAAATCCTAGGGTAAGTGGTGGCAATTCAAGTGTAAATGAAGTTTCTTTGATCAAACGTCCAATATGATGGCCTGAACCGGCTTCATCATCTGTATCTTCAAATTTCCATGAAGTGATCCCTGATTTAAATTTGGTTTCAAATTCAGTGGCCACATCAGCTTCGCGGTGATCCCAGGGAGTGGGATATTCGCTGGTTTGAAATACAAATTCGTTGTTTTGAGAAACCGAAACGCCAGGAAATGCATTAATAAAGAGCGGGTGCATCAAAACCTGTTTGGTTTCAAAGTCGTCGAGACCCAACACCGCAATACGCGAGTTGGCTCCATCTGAATAGAACAAATACTTTCCATTGTACTTTCCGTCTGTTTCGCTGAGTGCCGGAAACCGCATGTCACCATACTTTAATAAGGTGTTGTCGAGCGATCCCTTTTTGATCACAAGTGTACTTTCGTCATCGAATCCATAGCCTTGCCATGGTTCTGGTGAAAACACACCCACATACTTGTAAATGCGCATCGAAGGCAAACCATAAACGATCATGGTTCCGGAATTACCCGATCCAACGAAAGCAAAGTACTCATCGCGCCCTCCGCGAGGCATAAATGTTTTGGTAGCGGCCAAAACATCCTCGTCATTAAGCCTACGTTCCTCTTTAACGTCTGCCAGTGTTTGCTGTGCCATAGCATCAGACATCACCACACACGTCAGCAACAGGCTAACAAGCGCTACTGTTAAAGCTTTAAAAAAATGCTTCATGATTTTGGTTTTTGATTTAAAAAAGTGATTTTTTACCCATTTGTTTCGAAATTAATCTCCAAATCTTTCAATTTGTTTTGTTATTTCTTGAACAAAAGTAACTTGCCACTAACTGGATAAAAAATATTAGATGTTTTAAAACCGGAATTAAAACACATTTCCACGTTTTTGAACAGAAATTGTATCGGTCTGATTCAGGAAAACAGGAATTTCATTACCTATTTTCTAATTTTTATATATTGATTTTTAAGGTTTTAACATGAATATTTATCTGACCATTGTTTTAAAACAAGAATTATTTCATATATTTGTTAGCGATTCAGCAAAGTGAAACAAACCAAAATTTAAAAAGTGCTGGGAAACTTCTTTGTTCCACTTCTGAGAGTAATTTTTAAAGCCTGACTGAAGTATGGAAGTAGTAAATCATTCGCTTTGGCTAATGTTGAGCTATCAATCTGTTGGCTTCTTTTTTTACATGCTTTTCCTTTATTTTCAGGAGAAAAATGTAACAAAGTTGCTTTTCGGGCTGTTTATGCTTGCACTCGGATTGACAGGATTTCTGGTCCATATACACCTTTATGAGCATACTCCTACCTTATTCATTTTATTTCCGCTGGCTTTTGTGATTGGCTTAACGCTCATCCCGTTTTTCTACCTTCACCACAAATCGCTTCTTATCCAGGATTTTAAGCTTCAAAGTATTGATTTCAAGCATTTTGTGCCTGCAATCGAAATGTTTATTCTGCTCACACCTTTTTGGGTTTTGATCACAACAAATCATGTGGAATATCTGGATTCCGTTTATGGCTTGTTTTTATTGAAAAACTTCCCGGGAAGGCAAACCTGGCTGATCGAGATTCTCATCAAATCCTTGATTGGAATGCAACTGTTTGTCTATCTGATTTATACATTGAAACAATACAAGAGCTTTTACAAACAGATTCCACAAAACGTATGTGCCGACACAAAAATTTACCTGAATGGCATCCAGATATTTGCATTGAGTTTTTTAATCTTAATGGTTTTGTTGTTGAGTCATAATTTTATCCATGAATCAGGTCAAAATCTAAGTAGTACCTTATTTGTTTTTGCTTTGCTCATACTGAATATCGGTCTGGCCTATTTTGGTGTCAGGTTCGAAGATAATTTCCTGCACAATTTCCAGCAGTTTCAAAATACTGAAACTCAGCGGGAACAAACTGAAAAAGTAATTGAGAATCAGAAACCAGAAGAACAAATAATGCATCAGGAGGAAGGGCATCAAAACGAAAAATATAAAGCCTCATGCCTGCGCGAAACCCTGAAAGAAGAATTACTGGCCTCGCTGCTGATGCTGATGAAAGAAAAAGAACCTTTTACTGACGCCAAACTCAAAATTGATGATGTGGCAGAAATGCTCAATACCAACACAAAATATTTGTCGCAACTGATCAACGAAAAATTCGGTAAAAACTTCCATGCGTTTTTAAACGATTATCGCTGTGCCAAGGTGATTAAACTATTCCACAATCCTGATTACGAAGATTATAGCATTGAAGGCATTGCGTCCACATGCGGTTTCAACAGCAGATCAACATTTGTTGCATCTTTTAAGAAATTCTCTGGAAAACTCCCCTCAGAATACCGCAGCTATTTGCATTCAAAAAGCCAGAAAAGCAGGTAAACAAGCATTTACCAGCTGCCGCCAGCTCCTCCTCCACCAAAACTTCCTCCGCCAAAGCCGCCAAAGCTACTGCCTGACGAACCTCCACCAGAGAAACTCTGCCAACTGCCACCATGCGACCGTCCTGCCTGACTAGCCAAAAACAAGGCCGCCCAAAAGGGTAAATTACTTTTGCTGCCAATATGGTTGGATGAACGGCTGGCTTTAAGCACATAAAATATGATCAGGAAAACTAAAATGGGAACAAACCATGCAGCATCAGGCGATTGATCATAATCATCAGCAGTAAATTCGCCGGAAGCCAAGCCAAACATCACATCCGTTGCACGCCAGATACCATCAAAATACCGGTCATTCTTAAACTCAGGTATCATCTCATTATTCACGATCCGCCTGGCCAGCGCATCAGGAATCACTGCTTCCAGGCCATATCCTGTGGCAATAAATGCCTGCCCGCGACTGCTTTTGGTTTTTGGCTTTATCAATATTACTGCTCCATTATTATGCTGTTGCTGCCCAACTCCCCATTGCTGACCCAGCCTGAAAGCAAAATCTGCCGGATCATAGCCTCCCAGTTCGTTCACCAAAACCACGAGAATTTGAGTGGAAGTTGTATCGTTGTAATTTACCAGCTTTTGTTCCAGGGCATATATTTCCTCTTCGGATAAGGTGCCTGTGAAATCATTAACCAGCCTGGGTGGTTCAGGCATGGCTGGTATTTGAGCAATGCCATCAGCATTGAATAAAATAAACTGCAAAAACAGTACGACAAAGGCTAATAAAAGGTTCTTCTTCATCTATCCAAACGAAATTTCATCACTTAATTCATTGATATCATCACGTTGATAAGGGAAATGCTTTTTAAGTTTCTGACCGGTTCGTGCAATACCATTTTCAAGGCCTGTAACAAAATCACCCAGCTTGAAATGCTCTGCCATCAATGCTTTGATATCTTCCCAAAAATTCTCCTCTACCTCTTTGTTTATTCCAACATCGCCAACTATGGCAAATTTATGATCTTTAACTGCCAGGTAAAAAAGCACTCCATTCCGTTGTTCGGTCTGGTTTATCTTAAGGTATTCAAATAAATAAGCTGCCCTGTCGAGCACTTCACCTTTACAGTGATTTTCGATATGCACCCTTATCTCACCCGAAGAGTCCAATTCCGCTTTTAGGATAGCTGTCCGAATCCGGGCTTTGTCTTCCTGTGTGAAAAAATTCTGTGCATTAGGCATGATAAGAAATATTTAAAACTCAACTTTAGGTACTGTATCGGCTCCTTGTGCGGCTTCGAAATAAGGTTTTTCTTCAAAACCAAACATCCCTGCCAGCAAGGTTTGAGGAAAGGATTTTATGTAAGTGTTGTAGGTCCTCGTAGTTTCGTTAAACTTCATTCGTTCAACCGTAATACGGTTTTCTGTTCCTTCGAGTTGTGACTGCAACTCCAGAAAATTCTGATTTGACTTGAGCTCAGGATACCTTTCCACTACAACCATCAAACGTGATAGTGCTCCGGATAATCCTTCCTGTGCTTTTTGGAAAGCCTGTAAATTGGCTTCAGTCAGATTATCAGCATTCACATTTACCGAGGTAGCTTTGGCACGGGCTTCCACAACTCCAGTTAACACTTCCTGTTCCTGAGTAGCAAAACCTTTTACGGTATTCACCAGATTTGGAATCAGATCGGCACGACGCTGATAAACATTCTCTACCTGCGCCCATTGTGCATCAACTTGTTCGCTATTCATCACCATAGTGTTGTAGGTACTCTTGAAAAAGCTGTAAAATACCAGCACCACGACAACGATAACAGCGATAACGATGAGTGTCTTTTTCATAGGTTGTAATTGTTTTAGAATTCACAAAGGTCGTAAAAATGTTGATAAATTGAAGTTTTTCCCCATTATTTATTTTTTTCATTTCATGCACAGACACTTAACAATACTTATCAACAGACAATCAATACCCGTAATAAACAAAGGAATGCAATAGTATTTTTGTAATTTTGCAGACAGAAACATTCTAAATAACAAAAATTCGTATCAAATGAAATATGATGTGATCGTTATAGGCAGTGGCCCGGGAGGTTATGTTGCTGCCATCAGAGCTTCTCAATTAGGAAAAAAAGTAGCCGTAGTCGAAAAAGAAGAAATTGGCGGTATCTGTCTCAACTGGGGCTGTATCCCTACCAAAGCCCTGCTAAAAAGTGCTCAGGTTTTCAATTATATGAAACATGCTGCGGATTATGGCATTTTGCTCGAAAGCGAGCCGAAGCCCGACTTCGAAAGCATTGTAAAACGTAGTCGGGGCGTAGCCGATGGCATGAGCAAAGGTGTGCAGTTTCTGTTCAAAAAAAATAAGATTGAACTGATCAAAGGATTTGGCAAATTGGTCAAGGGCAAAAAAGTGAGTGTTACTGATAGCGACAACAAGGAAACCGTTTACGAAGCCGATCATATCATAATAGCTACCGGTGCCCGTTCGCGCGAATTACCAAATCTACCCATTGATGGTAAAAAAATTATTGGTTACCGCCAGGCAATGGTATTGCCAAAATTACCAAAATCGATGGTAGTTGTTGGCTCCGGCGCGATTGGATCAGAGTTTGCCTTCTTTTACAACAGCATGGGTGTTGAGGTTACACTTGTTGAGTTCATGCCCAATATCTTGCCTATTGAAGATGAAGAAGTTTCAAAGCAACTGGAGCGTTCTTTCAAAAAAGCGAAGATGAAGGTGATGACCAATTCATCTGTTGAAAAAGTTGACACTTCAGGTAAAATATGCAAGGTTACCATCAAAACCAAAAAAGGCGAGGAAGTTGTTGATGCCGAAATCGTACTTTCTGCAGTTGGCATTGCAACAAACCTTGAAGGTATCGGACTTGAGGATGTTGGTGTAAAATCCGAAAAAGGCAAAGTGGTAGTTGATGAATACTATCGCACCAATATTGAAGGCGTTTATGCTATTGGCGACATCGTTCACGGCCCGGCCTTAGCTCATACAGCCTCACACGAAGGCATCACCTGCGCAGAATCCATTGCCGGCCTTAATCCCGAACCTGTTGATTATGGCAATATCCCGTCCTGTACCTACACCAATCCGGAAGTTGCTTCGGTAGGTTTAACCGAAAAACAAGCCAAAGAAGCCGGATACGAAATCAAAGTGGGCAAATTCCCTTATTCAGTTTCAGGCAAAGCCAATGCCGCCGGTAATAAGGATGGTTTTGTCAAAGTGATTTTTGATGCCAAATACGGCGAATGGCTTGGCTGTCATATGATTGGCGACAACGTAACAGAAATGATTGCCGAAGCGGTTGCAGCCCGTAAATTGGAAACTACAGGCCACGAAATCATTAAAACTGTACATCCGCATCCCACCATGTCAGAAGCTATCATGGAAGCTACTGCGGCTGCTTACGGCGAAGTGATTCATTTGTGAGGTGTCTATAGGTTTGCAAATCTGGCTTTTATGTTAATGTTTTTAAAAAAATTAGCATAAATGCTGGCAATGAATGAATCAGGATTTGAACACAAAGTTAACCTTGCCGTTGAATTTTTGTTCGAAAATGCTAAAACATGCATAATGTCTTTTATTATTTAATGTCTAAACGCTATGGCTACGCATAAAGAGCTTGAAATATGGCAAATGTCTATCGATTTTGTTGTTGGGATTTATAATATCACAAAAAGCTTTCCTGATGAAGAAAAATACGGACTAACTAGTCAGATGCGTCGTTCGGCTGTTTCAATTTCTTCCAATATTGCAGAAGGATCTGCAAGAAACAGCAAACAACAATTCCTTCAATTTCTCAATATAGCCTTAGGTTCGCTTTCAGAATTGGAAACTCAACTCATAATCGCTGAAAGATTGAATTATTTGCAATCAAAGCAACCAATTGAGTCTTTAACAGTGATAAGATCAAAACTTATAAAATTGATAAAATACTTAAAAACACTCAATTAAACCCATTAACCCATAAACCCTTTAACTCTTTAACCCATAAACCCTTTAACCCCTCAACCCATCAACTCATAAACCCTTTAACCCACAACCCTTTAACCCATTAACCCTTTAACCCATTAACCCATTAACCCATAAACCCATAAACCCTTTAACCCCTCAACCCATCAACTCTTTAACCCATTAACCCTTTAACCCATAAACCCTTTAACCCATTAACCCTTTAACTCATAAACTCATCAACCCACAAACCATGGAAATCATCAACACCAAAATTCCTGACTTACTCATCGTAAAACCGCTTGTTTTTGAAGATCAGCGCGGCTATTTTTTTGAATCCTATAACAAAGAGAAGTTTCTTCAGCAGGGAATCGACCAGAATTTTGTTCAGGACAATGAATCAAAATCGATGAAAGGTGTCTTGCGGGGTTTGCATTTTCAGGCTCCGCCCTTTGCACAGGGAAAACTGGTCAGGGTGATGAAAGGTGCTGTGTTGGACGTTGCTGTTGACATCCGGCAAAACTCACCAACTTACGGCCAATGGGCTTCTACCGAGCTAACCGAATCCAACAAATGGATGTATTGGGTTCCGCCGGGTTTTGCTCACGGATTTGTTACACTCGAAGACCACACTGTTTTCTTTTATAAATGCACCAATGTTTACAACAAAGCTTCAGAAGGAAGCATCCGCTGGAACGATCCCGACCTGAATATTGACTGGGGCATCAACAATCCCATTTTATCAGAAAAAGACATGCACAGTCCATTATTCAAAGATTTCATCAGCCCGTTCAAATAATTGATCAGCTGACGAATGAACAGGACCTCCAGGCGGGTGTTTATTTACAGACAAAACCCTGCATTATGCTACGTAATCTGTTTTTGGCTCTCTTATTTGTTCTCTTAGCCGGCACCTCAGGCTGGCTGTTCTTTTATCTGGCTTCTCCTCCAACAAGTCAATCCGGTCTCGGAGTACTCGAAAGTGATCAAAATTACCGTATTGTCAGTTTCGACCTGCCCGATGAGGTTTATTTTGCTGGTGAACGCATTCCGGTTGAACTCTTTATGACACGCGAAAGCCTTGAGCGCGAGTTGATTGTAAACACCTATTGGCACAGCTCAACACTATTGTTGCTAAAGCGGGCCAACCGCTGGTTTCCGGTGATTGAACCCATACTGGAACAATATGGTATTCCGGACGATATTAAATACCTCAGCATGATCGAAAGTGGCCTCACCAATTCCCAATCACCTGCCGGTGCCGTAGGCTTTTGGCAGTTTTTGAAAGGCACAGCCAAAGATTACGACCTGGAGATAAACAATGATGTTGATATGCGCTATCATGTTGAGTTTTCAACAGCTGCGGCCTGTCGCTACCTGCTCGAATCATACGAAAAATATGGTAGCTGGTCCTTGGTGGCGGCATCATACAATGCCGGAAAACGGAGGATAGATGGTTTTTTGAGTGATCAAAAAGCCGGGTCGTATTTTGATTTGCTCATGGCCGAAGAAACCGAACGCTACCTCTTTAGAATGATCGCAATAAAAATGATTCTTGAAAACCCAGGCAAATATGGTTTTTTCCCGGAAGCGGAAAAACTTTATCCCCCACTCAACTTCGAGTTGGTAACCATTGATAAAACCATTGACAGTTGGGCAGATTACGCACGTGAGCATAACATCAGTTATAAGCTGCTTAAATATTTCAATCCATGGCTCAGAAGTAATCAGCTTCGCGTGAAAAAAGGCCAGTTTTACACCATTAAAATGCCGAAACATCCATTTAACATCACGCATCACGAACTTGAACAACGCTACCTTAGACAATAATTCTTTACTTTGCACTGCTTTTTTTGAAACAAACACATGAAGGACAGCTTTTCGGAGGATAAATACCTGGAGATTTATGGTGCAAGGGTTCATAACCTCAAAAATATCGACTTAAAAATACCTCGTAATGAGCTGGTTGTGATCACCGGCTTGAGTGGAAGCGGGAAATCATCTCTGGCTTTCGACACTATTTATGCCGAAGGCCAGCGACGGTATATGGAGAGTTTCTCGGCTTATGCCAGGCAATTTATTGGCAATATGGAACGCCCGGATGTGGACAAAATCAAAGGCCTTAGTCCGGTCATTTCCATCGAACAGAAATCAGTGAACCGCAACCCACGCTCCACTGTTGGAACCATAACCGAAATATATGATTTCTTCAGGTTGTTGTTTGCCCGGGCATCTGAGGCATACTCCTATAACACCGGCGAAAAAATGGTTCGTTATTCCGAAGAGCAGATCAGCAAACTGATTCAGGAGCAATACTTCGGAAAAAAAATCAATATCCTGGCTCCTGTCGTCAGAGCACGAAAAGGGCATTACCGCGAACTGCTCGAACAAATCAGGCAGGCAGGCTATTTGCGCGTCAGAATTGATGGAAAGATCAATGAAATCAGTTTTGGCAAGCAGCTCGACCGGTATAAAACCCATGACATTGAAATTGTTATCGATAGAATTGAGGTAAACGAAAAAAGTGCGACCCGACTTTCGCAAAGCATTCAAACAGCCCTCAAACAAGGCAAAGGTTTGCTACAGGTGATGGATCAGGACAGTAATGAATTGCGGTATTTCAGTCGTTTGTTGATGTGCCCGACTACCGGACTTTCATATGACGAACCAGAGCCCAACACCTTTTCATTCAACTCGCCTTATGGAGCCTGCCCGAAATGTAACGGACTTGGTGAAATTGCCGAAGTAGATCTAAAAAAAATCATCCCCGACACTTCCAAAAGCATTCGCAAAGGAGGGCTGGCTCCTATTGGCGAATATAAAAACAACTGGATCTTCAACCAGCTCGAAGCTATTGGAATCAAGTATGGCTTCAACCTGAACACCCCACTTGCCGAAATACCGGATGAAGCCATTGATGTGATCCTTTATGGTGCCAACCAAAGCTTTGATGTAAAAAAAGAATACCTGGGTGTGCTGACTACCTACACCCTTAATTTTGAAGGGATTATAAACTTCATTGAAGCACAAAACAACGAAAACGCCTCGCCGGGCATCCGCAGATGGGCCGGCAGCTTTATGAATCATGTGGCCTGTCCGCAATGCGAAGGTACGCGCTTGAAAAAAGAGGCACGCTACTTTAAAATCGATGAGAAGAACATCGCAGAGGTAGCCGTGATGGACATACGAGAACTGGCCAATTGGGTAAAAAACCTGCCAAAAAAATTGAACGAAAAGCAACTTTTGATCGGCAAAGAAGTGCTCAGGGAAATTGAAAAACGCATCCATTTCCTTTTAGATGTCGGTATTGACTACCTGAATCTTAACCGCCCTGCCAACACCCTTTCGGGAGGAGAATCGCAGCGTATCAGGCTGGCAACCCAAATAGGTTCACAACTTACAGGCGTGCTCTATATCCTGGACGAACCCAGCATCGGACTGCATCAACGCGACAATCACCGACTGATCGAATCGCTCAAACAACTACGCGATATTGGCAATTCGGTGCTTGTGGTGGAGCACGACAAAGACACCATTTTAGCCGCTGATCATGTGGTTGATATCGGGCCGGGAGCCGGGGTGCATGGCGGAGAAATCGTTGGCCAGGGCAGGCCGGGAGAATTGATGGATTGCAACAGCATCACCTGCCAGTATCTGAGTGGCAAAAAACGAATTGAAATCCCTAAAAAAAGAAGAGGCGGGCATAAGAATAAATCACTCCTGCTCAAAGGTGCTACAGGCCACAACCTAAAAAATGTGGATTTAAAACTCCCACTCGGGAAAATGATTTGCGTAACAGGGGTATCCGGAAGCGGAAAATCGAGCCTGATCAACGAAACGCTTTATCCCATTTTGAGCAAGCATTTTTACCGCTCTGTAAAAACACCTCTGCCCTATGCCTCCATTTCGGGTCTAGAACATATCGATAAGGTGATCGAGATTGATCAGTCGCCCATTGGCCGAACTCCCCGAAGCAATCCGGCTACCTACACCAAGGTTTTTGACGACATCCGTAAGCTATATGGCGAACTGCCCGAATCGAAAATTCGCGGCTACAAGCCAGGCCGGTTTTCATTTAACGTAAAAGGCGGCCGCTGCGAAGACTGCAAAGGTGCCGGAATTCGTATTATCGAAATGAACTTTCTGCCAGATGTTTCAGTGCCCTGCGATACTTGTCAGGGTAAGCGCTACAACCGCGAAACACTTGAGGTACGCTACCGCGGAAAGTCGATCAACGATGTGCTGAATATGACCATTGATCAGGCTGTTGAGTTTTTTGAAAACCTGCCTTCGCTGGTGCACAAAATCAAAACACTGAAGGATGTAGGATTGGGTTACCTGAATTTGGGGCAAGCCTCCACTACGATTTCCGGAGGAGAAGCCCAACGGGTGAAGCTGGCTTCTGAGCTTTCGAAAAAAGATACCGGAAAAACCTTGTACATCCTGGACGAACCCACCACAGGGCTTCATTTTGAAGACGTTAAAGTGCTTCTTGAAGTTTTAAATAAACTGGTTGATAAAGGCAATACCGTGCTGATTATCGAACACAATATGGAAGTGATAAAAGTGGCTGACCATATCATTGATATGGGCCCTGAAGGCGGTACTCCCGGAGGTCAAATCATTTGCGAGGGCACCCCCGAAGAGGTGGTAAAATGTAGTAATAGCCATACTGCACGCTATCTTAAGTTTGAACTCTAATCCTAAACTCAGACGAAATCCAAAAAAGTAGCCTATTTATAAAGGTTCTTAAAAAATGTTTTCCTAACTTCGTGCAGAAGCTTTAAACACATTGTTTTAAGCATTTGCAAACAAACACAATGTTAACCACATTTCGAAACGATTTGAATTTCAGCTATTTTCTGCTTATACTGATAAGCTTTTTCAGTGTGGTTATTGTTAGTGCCCAACCAAATTACCACTTTGAACACCTCTCAAAAAATGAAGGACTAAGTCAGGGGACAGTCAATGCCATCTACCAGGATATCAACGGCTTGATGTGGTTCGGGACAAAAGACGGACTAAACCGCTATGATGGCAACAAAATTAAGGTTTTCAGACGCAATTTTGAAGATCCAAACAGCCTCCCGAACAATCATGTCCTGGCTATCAATCAGGATGAAACGGGCAGGTTGTGGCTAGGTACATTCGGAAGCGACCTGTGTTATCTTGATCCTGTGACAGAAAATTTTTATAGCTGGAAAAAGCTTGTAGGGCAAGATATTGATATTGGTGAAATTATTTACTGCATCGAAATTGATCGTGAAAATAATAAACTGCTTGCAGGAAGTAATAAAGGCATTTTAATTATCGACCTTCTTACGAAGGAAACCCGCTTTATGGATAAACTTGATCAAAGGATTGATTCAGTCCGTATGGGTAGCATCAACAGCCTGCTTGCCGAAGGAGAAAATCTTTGGATTGGCACTGATTTGGGTGGTTTGATTCACTATAACTTTGAAAATGACAAATTTACAGCCATTGCCTATGATTTCGCAAATTCCTATGATGCAGCAATTTACAGAGGTAGCATTCGCGATATTTTGAAGGATAAGTCATCTGAAATATGGGTAGCATCATTTGGTGATTTTGTGCTGAAACTGGATCGCGAAAAGAATACATTATTCAAAGTTGAATTTGAACCACACGGCACTGTTTTCCACGAGTTGGCCTACACCCGGCAGCTCGCGCTGGTTGGCGACACGACGATATGGGCTACCACCGATTACGGATTTCAGGTTTTCGACCTTCAAGGCCAAAAAGTTTACAATACGCGCTACAGCTCCGATGACCCCTTTGGAGTGAGTTCCTCTGGTTTAACATCCATCTTTGCGGATTCGAACGGTGGTGTGTGGATTGGCGGAAATGGTTATGGTTTGAACTATTACTACCCTGTAAGCAAAGGTTTTAAACATTTAAAGTTTCAGCCTGGACAAGCCAGAAGCCTTAATTTTAAAAGTATTCGCACGATCTATGTTGATAAAAATCAAAATCTATTTGTTGGCGGTTATGGTGGCATGAATGCTTTCGATAGCTTGGGCAATGTACGCTGGAAAAGTACGGAACCCCATGTTGCCTATATTACCTGCCCTGATAAGCGGAACAAAAACCTGCTTTGGATAGGACGAGAAAATGGCGGACTTTTATTGTTGGACAAAAACACAGGCAAAGTCGTGCAAAACTTCAACACTTATCAGCAGGATGAAAAGGATAAGATAAAAGGTAATTTTGTTATGAGTCTGTTGTTCAAAAACGATGACGAACTCTGGGTAGGAACCGAATCAGGGTTGAATCTTTTAAATACCAAAACTTTCAAAGCAGTTCTTTTTGAACACGACCCCCAAAACGAAATGTCAGTTCCCCCGGGAATAATTAGTCATATCTATCGCGATTCGAAAGGCCGCACCTGGCTGGCCAGCCAGGGCGGAGGATTGGCTTATATGATAGATGATGATATGATGTTCCGCACTTTTAAAAACAACCTGAAGGAACCCTTCAGCATCAGCTCTAACAATATTTTTTGCATACACGAACATCGCTCAGGCGATATTTATATCGGCACTGAGAATGGCCTGAACAGATTTGAAGAAAAGACACAAACTTTCGCTCCTTTAAATACCTCCAACGGATTGATTAATGATGTGGTGTATCGCATCGAAAGTGATGCTAAAGGCCGCTTATGGATAAGTACCAACGAAGGCTTAAGCTGTTTTGATCCTGAAAACAAATCCTTCCGCAATTACACACGTGAAGACGGCCTGCAAGACAATGAATTCAATGGCGGAGCTTCCTTTGTTGACCAATATGGAACGATGTATTTTGGCGGAATAAATGGTGTTTCAATTTTTAATCCCTTATCTCTGAAAGACAACACCACACCTCCTGAAGTGATTTTTACCAATATAATGGTCGGTAACAAACGACTAATCCTTGATCCTCCGATAACCCAGGCAAAACAATTAAACTTAGATTATGATAATCAGTCGTTTAGACTGGAATTTGCAGCACTAAACTTCTACAAGGCCAAAAAAAACCAATATGCATATCGCATCAGGGAATTGCAAAAAGAATGGCAAATGCTCGAAAACAAAAACAGCATTGAAATTATCCGGCTTGGGCATGGCACCTTTACTATTGAGGTAATTGCTTCCAACAACGATAATTATTGGAACGAAAATCCCGCACAGCTAAAGATCATCATTGCTCCGCCCTTTTGGTTAACTACCTGGTTCAATATCACTGCCATAGTTGTCCTCATACTTTTATTGATTTTACTTTATCGTCTGAGGCTTAGTAATCTGGAACGTAAAAAATTAGACCTGGAAAAACAAATAAGCACCCGAACAGGCGAACTTCTGGAGGCTAACTCAAATCTGAAATCCGAAATAGCCATCAGGAAACAAACAGAAGAAGAGCTTAGAATCGCCAATAGCACCAAAGACCGGTTTTTCTCTATCATTGCGCATGATCTTAAAAATCCTTTTGGTGCGCTTTTAAATCTCACAAAAATTTTGAAAAATGAATTTGAAAACCTCAGTGATAAAGAGAAAAAAGATATTGCCACAGTAATGTTCAACAGCGCAAATGACAATTATAAGTTACTCGAAACATTGCTGGGATGGGCCCGCTCACAGCAAAAACAACTCAAATTACATATTCACGAGCAAGACCTGTATGAGATTGTTGCGGAAAATATTGGTTTTTTAACGGAACAAGCCAAATCAAAAAATATCCAAATACGCAACGACATTAAAGAGAACAGTTGTGTTTTTGTTGATTATCAAACCATTTCAACGGTTGTGCGGAATCTGATTTCAAATGCCATTAAATTCACTCGCATAGGAGGCGTCATTCAACTAAGCACCCAGGAAAATGGAGCATATATAATACTGCATATAACTGATAATGGAATCGGCATTGAGACTGAAAACCTTGATAAGCTCTTCAGTATTGATGGACAATACAAGCAAGTTGGCACACTGAACGAAAAAGGCACCGGACTTGGCTTGGTATTGTGTAAAGAATTTATGGAAGCCAACAACGGAAGCATCTCCGTGAAAAGTGAAACAGAAACGGGCAGCACATTCTCTATCAGTCTGCCAGCCTGTAAGGATTGATTAGCGAAGGGTCTGCTGAAAAACACCAAACACAATGATATAATTTAAGTTGCCATTTATTGTATTGTTGTTTCCGCAAGGTTTTTATTAGAACTCATCTAAAATCCATGCAGGACAGGGTAATATTTGAATCAAGCTACTTCGTTAAAGCCTGTTCTGAATTTAAAAATGTCAACAACAATGTGTTGGCTAGCCTGTCGCACGGCATCTTCTGTGTTGCCTGATACTGGAAGTATATCGATACATCTTCGTCTTGTCGCCTCGAATCTGGCATACGACAGACTTTTCAGCAGACCCTAGCGTAGTTTAACAGCAGTTCCAATTGCAGGCCGATACGTTTCGTCCCAATTATTCATTTTATAAATCCGCTTCAGTTTGATTCCATACAGCTGCGAAACATCCCATAGCGTTTCGCCGCTTTGCAGGGCATGATAATGATGCGTTTTCGATTTGCGCTTTTTCTTTTGCACATAAACAATCTGTCCAGCCTTTAAAACAGCACCTTTTGGCAAATCGTTGTATTTATAAAACTGCCAGCTGTACATATGGAGTTCTTTCGCAAGCGAACTTATATCATCGCCTTCTTTGGCAAAAATCAACCTTACGCCATTGTTCTCATGAATGAAACGCCCCTGTTCTGATTGGCTCACCACCGCAAATTCGCCCACCTTTGGCGGGATGTCAGTAACTTTTACCTGTGGTGTATCCGGTTTTTGTCTTTTTGCAGCCTTGCCTGTCAATGCCTCTTTGTCATAGGCAGCCAGATCGTAACGCTCGATGATACGAATCAGCAATTCGGGATAGCGTGGATTGGTGGCATATCCGGCCTTACTCAATCCTTTGGCCCAGCCTTTGTAATCCGTAATTTTGAGTTTAAACAAATCAGCATAACGGCCTCTTTGCGTCAAAAAAAGTGAGTGATCGTGATACGATTCTTCTGCTTTTCGATAGGAGCGAAAACACTCATTTTTTTCGTCATCATCCATATAAAAAGTGCGACCTGTCCATCCTTTATGACACTTAATTCCAAAGTGGTTGTTGGCTTTGCGTGCCAGGTTGCTGTTTCCGCTTCCCGATTCTAAAATCCCCTGAGCCAGGGTGATGGATGCAGGAATCTTATATTCCCGCATTTTTTCGATGGCAATAGCCTTGTAAGTTTTGATGTATTCTTCGGTGCTGATCTTCTGCTGTGCCAAAAGCGAATGGCCCGCAAATATCATTAGCAAAAAAATGCTCAAACCCAAAAAAAGTGAAAAATACTTCAATGCCTTCGTTTTATGCAAAAATAGACTACCTATAAAATTGACCAACGGCTACAAAACGTAGTTTTTCACAAAAGATTGTTACTAACATCGGTCTAAAACTTACATTTGCAGCTTACTGAAATAATAAACATGGCTACAGCTGAAGCTCTATTTGAATATTTTCCAAAACTATCTTCCCGTCAACGCGAACAGTATGAAGCACTTCTGCCACTTTATACGGAATGGAATGCGCAAATCAATGTGATTTCGCGCAAAGACATGGATCACTTTTATGAGCGTCATGTGCTGCATAGTATGACGATTGCACACTATATCTCTTTTAAGCCCGGAACACAAATTCTGGATGTTGGAACAGGAGGCGGCTTCCCTGGAATTCCTTTGGCAATTCGTTTTCCACAGGTTCAGTTTTTGCTGATCGACAGCATTGGCAAAAAAACAAAAGTAGTGGAAGCCGTGGTTCAAAATCTCGACCTGAAAAATGTGGAAGTACAACAAATCCGCGCCGAACAAGTGAATCGGAGCTTTGATTTTATTGTTAGTCGTGCCGTCACTCGTCTGGAAACTTTTGTGCAGTGGACACGCAATAAAATTCACAAAAAGCAAATCAACAGCCTGCGGAATGGGATCCTTTACCTTAAAGGTGGTGAACTGGAAGAAGAACTTGAAGCAATCAGTAAATACTATAAACACCGTGTTTTTCCTTTAGCCCCAGATTTTAAAGGTGAATTTTTTGAAACGAAGAAACTTCTGCATCTGGTTCCGATCAGGTGATTTGTATAGAATTGATTTTTCTTTAATTTAGCCAATCTTAATTAAAATCACATATTATGACAGAAACATTAACCCAATCGTTAAGAGAAAACAAAGCCGCACGCTGGGGAGCATTGGCCGTGGTATCGTTTACCATGTTAACCGGATATTACATCAACTATGTTATCTCACCGCTTAAGCCCTTGCTTGAGCTGCACCTCGAATGGACGAGCCGCGATTTTGGCATCTGGAACTCAGCTTATGGCTGGTTTAATGTTTTCTTCCTGATGCTCATCTTTGGCGGACTCATACTCGACAAAATGGGTGTTCGTTTTACGGGACTGGGAGCCAGCCTAACGATGATAGTTGGAACAGCACTGCAGTATGCTGCTATAGAAAATCTGATTCCTTCCGATGCATTCATTTTTGGCCTTAAAGCGCAGATAGCCATTGGCGCACTTGGCTTCGGTATTTTTGGTGTAGGAGTTGAAGTTGCGGGAATTACGGTTTCCAAAGTTATTGTAAAGTGGTTTAAAGGAAAGGAGTTGGCACTAGCTATGGGGCTCGAGATGGCCACTGCGCGTATGGGTACTGCCCTGGCACTTTCGCTTCCAATCCCGATGGCTACAGTTTGGTTTGGCACTATGGAAATGCCCGCCCTCTCAGCACCTGTAATGGCTGGTCTGGGCTTATTGGTAGCAGGTTTTGTTGCCTTTATCTGGTACACCTTTATGGATCGTAAGCTCGAAAAATCAGAGGGTATAACAGACGAAACAGATCCGGAAGAAGAATTTAAAGTGAGTGACATTTTTTTTATTATCAAAAACAAAGGATTCTGGTTGATAGCACTGCTCTGCGTATTATTTTATTCAGGTGTATTTCCATTCCTTTATTACGCAACCGATTTGATGATCAATAAATACGGAGTAGATCCGGCTTTTGCAGGAGCCATACCAAGCTTGCTTCCTTTTGGAACAATTTTATTGACACCGCTATTTGGTAACCTGTACGATCGCAAAGGTCGTGGTGCTACCATTATGCTGCTGGGATCAATATTCCTGTTGGTGGTTCACACATTTTTTGCTATCCCCGGCTTCAATCATTATTTTGTAGCCATTGCACTGATTCTTTTCCTGGGAGTAACTTTCTCGTTGGTTCCCTCTGCCATGTGGCCTTCAGTGCCTAAAATCATTCCTGAAAAACGCCTCGGCACGGCTTATGCGCTCATATTTTGGGTGCAAAACTGGGGATTAATGGGTATGCCCTTACTAATCGGTTGGATTTTGGATAAATACAGTATCGTTGGAACCAATGCCGCCGGAAAACCTATTTATGATTACACCATACCGATGATTGTATTTGCAGGCACCGGCTTGTTGGCTATTTTTGTGGCTCTTATGCTTAAAGCGGAAGACAAACGCAAAGGCTACGGGCTCGAACTACCTAATATTGCTGAAAAAGCAGAAGCTGTAATCGAGCAGGAAAAAAGTATATAATGCTGTTTTTTTTTAAAGTTGAACCGCCTCATTCCGGGGCGGTTTTTTTGTTTTATAAACAGTGACATTACTATCAAAATAGATCGTATCGAAGTTAATGTCTTTAACAGGGCGAAGCGTTATAAGATAATCAGCTCCCTTCTCAATAAACTGATTGATCTTCCTGGGTATATCATCTGACTGATGACTAAGCGTCCAACCTTTTCGCTTGAGGAAATAAAGACTGCCATTGCGGGTCATATCAGGATATACAATAATTTTTGCGTCTTGTGAAATCCCCAAACTATCCACTACCGAATCATATCCCTTTAAAATAAAACCTACTTCCGAAAATTTGTCGTTTGACCTATCATATCTGCTTTTCACCCGCTCCGTAGTATCGAACATGGCCAACAAACAAAAGACACACAGAAAGACTTTGAAATATACTGAATCAAATAATCTTCTGAACCTTCGAAAAAGACTTTTAAACAACAGCACAAACGTAAAAACGATAGGCACAAACAATACAAGAAAATAATAGTCGTGATCGCGAAACTGCGCAAAAAATAACAACACAAAAAAAGCGGACCCTAACAACAAGAGGCTTGCCACGCTTATTAAAAAATAATCCTTAGGCTTCACAAAAAACAAAGCTGTCAGCGAAACACCAAACAAATAATATGTGTTAAAATAAAAATAATCGATGCGCCAGCTTTTAATGGCATCAATTACAACATTCAGTTCATTCGGGCTCATACGCCATATTGGCCGGATTGTGGTTAGAAAATAAAAATCATTATTGGTGCTATTATAGGCTTTAACGAAAACAAACCACCACAAGCCAACCAGCAACAAATTGAGCGCGAAATACAGCCATACATAAACCTGCCTGACTGCACCATTTAGTTTAATTTTATGATAAAACACGCCTATTGAATAAGTCAAAACAGCAGCAACAGGATTGATCAAATAGGTAACTTTGATCAACGACGACAGTGTAAAAAACAAAAAAGCCAACGGCAAGCTAACTGCCTGACGCTTCGAATGAGTACCTTCATAGAAAAACCACCAACCAATTAATGCAAAACCCAGAGCTGCCGGATCGGGTAAGTAGTTATTAGCGTAGTACATAAGCACTGTTGAGCTTATCAACATGAAGGTAATGAAAAGGGCATAAAAGCAATCTCCAACGATTCTCCCGATGATTTTATACAAGGCATAAAAACCGGCAACACTAATCGAAAGATTCAGTACTCTTAGTACAAAGTCCTGCTCACCAATCAGTTTGTAAATAAAAGAAACAATAAAATATAAGAGTGGAAATTCATTCGCTGCGCTCCCGTTATCACTACTGAGGTTATATACCTGTGGATTAAAAAAACCATTACCAAACCTAAAATAATTGGAAGCAAATGAAAGGCTGTCGGTTTGACGAATGAAATGAATGCCCTGAGGATGCATAAAGCTTGTCAGAAATTGCTCAAGCACAAACAAATAAACAGCCAAAATTGCCCAAAAAAACAGGGGGCTATACTTGATGTTACATACTGCCTTCTTAAACATAACCAACAATATTTCCAGCAAAGCTAAAATATAATCCTTGTCAAAGTTTGAAAATCAAATTTAACCTGACTTATAAACCTTACAAACCTCTGCTACTTACAATATCGCTTAATAACCGCATAAGCCTCCTCCAACCCCAACTCACCAGCCTTGCTTAAATCATTGCAGGCAAGTTGCTGTTCGCCCAGATATAGCAGCGTAAGCGCACGGTTATAATAAGCTTCGGCCATGCCGGGTTCGTAACGGATAGCTTCGCTGTAGGCGTCAATGGCAGGATGAAAATCCCGGTTCTGAAGGTGGATACTCCCCAAATTGTACCAACCAAAAGCAAATTCAGGATAACTATTCAGGATTTGTTGCATCAGCTGACGCGATTCGGAATTATCCGGCACAACAGTTTTCTTTTCGTTGGCAGGAATATTTTTTTGCCGGGTAATCATAAGGGCATGGTCAAATCGCTCTTCGGCCAGCACCAGCTCGGCTTTTTCTATCATCACATTCACCAGATTAGTGAGGGCGTACAATTCCCAGTCGTTCTGACCACTTAAACGCGTGTAGGCATTTATTGCCTTGCTGAAATTCCCTTGATGCTGATAGCGGATTCCCAATAAAAAATCCTTTGGCAAGCTGTATTTTTCTTCATCAAGCGAATCAGTAACAACTTTTAAAAACACATGTTTATCTTCAGCAAAAGCCAGTCTAAATCCCGCTTTTGTTCCAGCATTAAACTGACTAAGTCCAAGATCAACATAAGCTCCGTAAGTATGTTTCTTCCCGGGAGGGAGCAGCTCCACCGGTACTACACTAAACAAACCAAATGGCACAATATCAATTTGCCTGAACTGCACCCTGCTTTGCTGGGCTTCTCCACTTACAAAATCGGATTCCAGTGCAAAAATCTGATCGAAATAAGTTGAATCGGCATAGCGGGCATAAAGCGAATCGGGATTACCGCCTTCGTTGTTAAGTGCTTTGATTATCGCCATAGCCTGTTCATAATCGGTTTGGCTGCCCTTTATATCTCCAGTTTTTTGGCGTGCCATCGAACGATTTATCCAGGCACCGGCAAAGTCGGGAAACAATTCAATCGCACGCGAAAAATCCCCGGCAGCCTCTTCAAACTCATTCAACTGAAAGTAAGTGACTCCCCTATTGAACCAGGCATACACATTTCTGGGATTTATCCTTGTAACCACTTCATAAAGCGGTAATGCCTTGTCGAATTCCTTTTGCAAACTGTGAATGAGTGCCCTGTTGTAATAGGTTAATGCATTGCGTGCATCCAAACGGTTAACCTTTTCATAGTCTTGCATGGCAGCTATGGTATCACCCAATTTTAAATAGGCCATGGCACGCTGAAAATAAAGCAATGGGTTTTGTTCGTCCAGACGCAAAGCCTCGTTGAAGTCTTTCAAAGCCTTATCGGGAGCTTCCAGCTCAAGCTGTATCATGCCACGTCTCATCCAGGCTTCGGTGTTGAAATAATCATGAAAAACCGCTTTATCCAAATCTTCCAGAGCTTCTTCGGGTCTTTCCAGAAATCGATTGGCCACTCCCCGATTCATATAGGCATTCGACATGGTTGGGTTGATGAGCAAAGCCATATCATAGGAGTTGATGGCCTCTTCAAAATCATTCAGGTGCATATTGGTGGCACCAATGGCCAGATGCAAATCAGCATCATAAGGATCGATTTCCAATGCCCGGGCAAAATCAGCCTTGGCGTCATAATAATTGCTCAGTCGGTCGTTGGTGATTCCCCGATAATGCCAGGCACGCACATACAGTGGATGAATCTCGAGCGTCTTCGAAAAGTCTTCATAAGCCCCCTGATAATCGCTCAGGCTGTATTTGGCTATTCCCCGCAGAAAATAAGCTTCAAAATGATCTGATTTATAACGTAAGGCCGTGTTGAAGTTTCGGATCGCATCCAGAAAACGATCCTCCGAAAGATCGATACGGCCGGCTAAGACAAAATGCCGATAGTTGACCTGGGCATGCGTATTCAAACTACAAATCAGCAAAAATCCAATAAAGACAGTAATTGATTTATTCACGTTTGTAGAAGTGCTTATATCGGCTGTTTTGTTTTTTCGAGCAAACGAATACCATGCAATTCCATCTTTTTATCCACGGCTTTGCACATATCATAAACTGTAAGCAAAGCCACATTAACGGCGGTAAGTGCCTCCATCTCAACGCCTGTCCGGCCAACACATCTCACTTCAGAGTTCACATAAACCCCTTGTTCGTCCAATTGTGCCACAACCTTTATCTTATCCAGTAGTAAGGGATGGCAGAGCGGAATGAGATTAGCCGTTTGTTTGGCAGCCTGGACACCGGCAATTTCTGCAATGGTAAGCACATCACCTTTTTTCATCAGGTTATCCTGAATCAGCTTTCGCGTGTTGACTTCGAGCCGGATAAAGCCTTCGGCAATTGCTGTGCGCATTGAGCTGACTTTGTCGCCAACATCAACCATACGCGCATTTCCCTGATCATCAAGATGTGAAAATTCTTCCATAGGTTTGTCTATTGTTATATAACGGCAAGATCAAAGGTATTGTATATTTTTCTAACATTCGGCTTGTAAAATAAATCTACGCAGCTATTGCTCATCGGTGTATTGGCTCAATAAACTGGTTTTTGACTTCATCAAAATAAGTTAATTCGCTTACTTCAATCTTTTACCACTTCCATTCACCTTTATCCAAATGCCAGATGGCTTCGCAATGAGATCAGAAAAAATCCCCACCGGAAAACCAGCGGGGACTAATCAATTTCATTAATTGGATACGCTAGACATCAATCTTAGCATATTTAGCATTAGCCTCAATAAACTCGCGTCGGGGAGCTACTTCATCGCCCATCAGCATCGAAAATACATGATCTGCTTCCAGGCCGTTTTCGATTGTCACCTGCCTTAGTGTTCTTGTTTCAGGTGCCATAGTAGTTATCCAAAGCTGTTCGGCGTTCATCTCTCCAAGACCTTTATAGCGTTGAATATGAATTCCGCGCTCTGTTCCATCAACAGACCACTCCTTTGTGATACGCTCGCGTTCGTCTTCTGACCAGGCATAAAGTTCTTTCGATCCCTTACGCAGCAGATAAAGCGGCGGGGTGGCAATGTAGATATACCCTTTCTCAATCAGGTCGTTCATATAGCGGAAAAAGAAGGTTAGAATCAGCGTGGCGATATGGCTTCCATCAATATCAGCATCTGTCATAATAATGATCTTGTGGTAGCGAAGCTTATCAATATTAAGTGCTTTACTATCTTCTTCTGTTCCAATTGTTACGCCCAGGGCAGTAAAAATATTCTTGATTTCTTCACTCTCAAAAATCTTGTGTGGCATCGCTTTCTCAACATTGAGAATTTTACCCCGGAGTGGCAAAATAGCCTGAAAACGACGGTCGCGGCCTTGTTTGGCTGTACCACCTGCCGAATCACCCTCAACAAGATAAATCTCGGCTTTGGCCGGATCTCGTTCGCTACAATCACTCAATTTGCCGGGTAATCCTGAGCCTGATAGCACACTTTTGCGCTGAACCAGTTCGCGTGCCTTACGTGCTGCATGGCGGGCAGTTGCAGCTAAAATTACCTTATTCACAATTGTTTTGGCTTCCTTGGGATTTTCTTCCAGATAATACGCCAGATGTTCGCTCACGATCTGATCTACCACACCCATCACCTCATTGTTTCCAAGTTTGGTTTTGGTTTGGCCCTCAAACTGTGGTTCAGGAACTTTTACAGAAATAATTGCTGTGAGTCCCTCGCGGAAGTCATCCCCACTGATGTCGAACTTCAATTTGGCCAGCATCCCCGATTTCTCAGCATAGGATTTCAGTGTACGCGTTAGTCCTCTGCGAAAACCGGCAAGGTGTGTTCCGCCTTCATGCGTACTGATATTGTTAACATAAGAATGCAGGTTTTCGGCAAAAGAAGTATTGTATTGCATGGCAATTTCCACCGGTACCTCATTGCGTTCGCCTTCGATGGCAATAGGATTTGGTATCAACTTATCCCTATTCTCGTCGAGATAGGCAATAAAATCAGGCAATCCGTTTTCGGAGAAGAAGTTTTCCGACTTAATTCCACCATCATAAAGCTCCTCGCGTTCGTCTGTGAGGATAATGGTGATACCGCGATTAAGAAATGCCAGCTCACGCATCCGTGAAGCCAGAATATCATAATCATAATGTGTGGTTATGAAAATACTATCATCTGGTTTAAAAGTAATTTTTGTTCCATTGATCTTCGACTCACCCACCACATGCACATCAGCTAACGGTTTTCCACAGGAATACTCTTGTACAAACTCTTTACCTTCGCGATAAACTGTTGCTTTAAGATGGGTCGAAAGCGCATTAACACAACTCACGCCTACCCCATGCAAACCACCAGAAACCTTGTATGAACCTTTATCGAATTTACCTCCGGCGTGTAATACCGTCATTACTACTTCAAGTGCTGAACGATTTTCTTTCTCATGCAGTCCGGTTGGAATACCACGACCATTATCCAATACACTGATTGAATTATCTTTGTGAATCACAATCTCTATGCGGTCGCAATAGCCACCCATCGCTTCATCGATGGAATTATCAACTACTTCGTAAACAAGATGGTGCAATCCGCGCACATTCACATCGCCAATATACATGGCAGGTCTTTTGCGGACGGCTTCGAGACCTTCGAGCACCTGAATGTTTGAGGCGTTATATTGGCTGTTGGCTAAATCTCTTTTTTCTTCTGCTGTCATTTTCAATCTGTTATTGCTAGGTTTTATCAAACATGCAAAGGTACAATTTTTAGGCTTACCAAAAGATGAGCAATACGCTCAAATCCAGCTAAGTTATTAACAATTCTGAGCATTTTTCAACGCTTCACATGGCATTCTTAAAAGTTCTCAATCAGAAATTCACCCGATCCTAAAAACGCACCTTGATACCGGCACTTAATTCGAATCCGTAGGCAGGATAATTTTCGAAAAGTAAATATTTTTTATTCAGCAGGTTATCGAGCCTGACATAGGCTGTGAGTGCTGACGAAAACTGATAATCTGCTCCCAGAAAAATATCGGCAAAACCATCGAGTGTGGTCACAGATTCTTTTCCACCATGATAAGCTGGCACTTTTTGCCTGCCTCTATAAATCAATCCACCATTTACTTCAAGTTGATTCCAGGCTGCCCAGCGTGCTTCCAGTTCAAAAAGAAAATCTGGCTTGTGCCAGGCTTCGGTCAACGAATCCATCACATACTGATGCCAAAGCAAGGAAGCTCCTATCTGCCATTTCTCGGCTGGTTTCCAGGCAGCTTCTGCCAAAAAGCTAAAGTGGCGCATCCCGTCATAAACCATTGTGAAGCTATTCCTGTATGGCTGAAGCGTATCAATCAGATAAAATGGGCTTTGACTTGTTTCTTCAAACCGAATACCTAAATGCAAATCCAGACTTGAAGTGAGTGCAGCCCGCATTCCGGCATCAAAACTAAAGTGCTTATTCTCCCACGATAAAGGAACAATGGCATTGATCCAGGGATTTACCTCCGTAAGATCGCGGTAGGTAATTCGATTGATTCCGCCATCTGTTCCGGCATAGAACTCAAGTTTTTTGTCGAGCAGATAGAGATTTCCACGAATGGCGGGATACCACCAGAACTCACTTTTCAAATCCGGTTGATAGTTTAAATGCAATCCCAGCTTAAGCTGATAAAAACTGCCTTTGAGTCTTAGATAAGGTAAAGCGGATACCAGATAGGCTGATTCCGACTGCAAAGTATCGCGGTTGTGGTAAAAATCACCTTCCACTTCAATCCCAATGGCCTGTTCGCCTTCAAAATCAAACCAGTCGAAATACATGGCCATGTCGCCTTTCAGCTTTGCCTGGTGTTCCTGAGTTTGATCAGCATTAAAAAAGTAGTTGTATTCCACTTCCAGCTTATGATTCAAATAGCCCATCTTTTGCTCTGTGCTGATCAAATCTGCTGCAAAACCAATGTTTTGATAGGTTTGCTTCAAATCCTGCTTCTCAAAAAGCAAAGCAGGAAATTCATCCGGACGAAAACCATAATAGCGGTAGGCGTCCATCTGATAATAAAGACTGGTATTTAGCTTGTGATCATCAAAAGTATGATCCAACGACAAGTTGAGGCCATTATTCATATAATCTGCCGGGGCATAATCTGCAATATCGGTCCAGGTGGAACGATGCGAAAGCATAAGTCCGAAGCGTGTATCCCTGTTCAATGCCGAGCTGTGACCATACAGAAACAATGGTGAGAGCCGGCTTCCCATGCCTGCCATCAAAAAATTGGAATAGCCTTCACTTTTCTTCCCTGACCGGAAAGCCAAAGGACTTAACAGCTCCAGCTCGGCGCGATGACCCATTTTACGCTCGATACGGCTAATTGTCGTATCAGGTGGTGGGAAGTCCGTCTCGGGTGATTGTGGCTTCACAAACTGTTTCTCAAAATCACGTATAACAGGCTGAAAGGCACCTTCGATAGTTACCCTTTCCTGATGGCTTTGTCCGTAAAGGGATAAAAAACCAGTTACCGAAAGCACAACAAAAAGTATTACCACTCGCATAAACTTTATTTTTTCACCATTCATAGCTTATTCCTCCACACTTTCGAGGGCTTTAAGTTTTTTGCCGGCAATTAATTTCAAATCCTCCCCGCTGTAGTTGTCAATAATGCTCTTGAGTGTTTCGCGTGCCTGGAAGACATTTTCGTTGGCAGCATAAATATCTGCCAGCAGGATGTATCCCTTAGCCAGCCAATATTCGTAGGAAGGATAACGATCAGCATTGGCAAATACCCGTTCTTCGGCCGGACCAAATTGCCCCATCTTAAAATGAGCCTCAGCCAGTAAATAGGCTGCCTCTGCACCATAATTTCCCTGATCCGCTTCCACACAAAGTTGCAAGGGAGCAATGGCCTTGTCGGGATTATTCATGGCCAAAAACGACTTGCCAAGGATATAATCAGCCTGCAAACGCTGCTGTGCATCAGCATCGGGATTTTGCTGCAACTTTTGAGCATGATTGATGGCCGCCTCAAAATTATTCTTGAAGAAATTGCTTTTCATGCTGCCTTCGAGTGCTTCTCTTTGCACCGTATTATTTTCTGTTAAATTGATCAATCGACTGTAATAATCAGCTGCATTTTCATATCCGGCCTTGTCGTACTCAATTCGTGCTGCTGCCAGCAAAGATTCATCGGTGTAAGGATTATCCGGGAAGTCAATTATAAAAGTCAAATGCTCAAGTGCTTTCTCCTGGTTTCCACTTCTGATGGCACATTGCGCGGCATAATGATGAGCCTGCAACAAATAAGATCCTTCCGGAAACTGTATAAAATAGTTTTGAAGTGCTTCGGTAGCCTGATCACAACGCTGTTCCTGATAAAACTGTTCAGCGGTAACAAAGGCCAGCGAATCCTGCTGCGAACTGCTCACCTGCCCTACTCCCATCTTTTCGGTAAAAGCAAAATAGGTTTGTAAATCATTCTTTTCCATGTAGATACTCCGCAACAAATTGAGTGCTTCGCGCGATTCATTAGTTCCCGGATAACGACTAACCACTTGTTGCAAGCTTGTAATTGCGCGATCATTCTGACTGTTATTGAAATAAATCATTCCGGTTTTCATCAGAGCCTGCCGGGCATAAGTTGAACGTGGCTTCTCGCGTACCAGTCTGTCGAAGCTGGCGATGGCCGATCTGCTATCTCCCGAAACAAGATGCGTAGAGCCAATCTCATACAAGGATAAATCGTAGTAAGAAGATTGCGGATATCTGCGAAGGAGATTTTCGAGCCGGGAAATCTTTTGGTTAGACTGTCCCATAGCTCCATAAGCCAGTCCCATCTGATAAAGTGCATAATCACCACCGGATTTGGAAGCCTGATCCACTTTTTCGTAAGTGTCAATAGCAGCCTGATATTGTTTCAGCATAAAATGACAGTCGCCAATCCTGAGCATCGCATCATATTGCAAGTCAGGAGCGGGAATGTAGGGTGCTGCAACAAATTGCCTGAAAGACGGCAAGGCCGATTTGTAATCCTTTTTACTAAAAAAAGTATATCCAAGGTTGTAGGTAGCCAATGGATAAATATCAAGATTTCGGGCACCACGCATACCCAAAAAGGCTTTAAAATACTTCTCGGCACCCCAATAATTCTTCTGATAATAAAAAGTTTCTGCGAGCCAAAATGTTGCTTCTGCTCTCCGTTCAGCCTGATTACTTTGTTGGGCAATCCGGTTAAAATAATCAGCTGATTTCTGTATCTCACCCTGATTAAATAGCTGAACGGCAAGCGAATAACTTAACTGATCGTAAATCTCCTGCATCTCAGGATCGCGTGAACCCAGTTTTTCGAGCTTGCTGAGTGCTTTGTCGTACTCTTTTGCTGCAAGATACAGGTGTATTATTAAACGTTCGGCTTCTGCAATACGCTCTGAATGAGGATTTGACTCGACAAATTCCTGAAGCAATTTTGCTGCTTCGCTAAAGGGATCAGTGCCAGCTGCCAAACTCAACCTGGCATAATTAAACAAGGCATCCTCGCTGATCTGATCATCATAACCTGCTTTATAAGCAGCCAGAAAAGCATTCTTGGCAAATTTCGTTTGTCCGGTCTCCACATAGCAAGAAGCCAGGTTGTAAGAAGCATATTGCTGAAGGCTGTCATCGGGTGGCCCTACCTGCTCAAAATTCCGGATAGCAGCTTGCATCTGACCTGCATTCATCTTACTTATCCCGATTTGATAATGATCTTCGCGGCCCAGCTTTCGCCTGTTTTGCCGTTCGTAAACTTCATAATATTGCAAGGCCTTTTCGTAATCTCCATTAGCATACCAGGCATCAGCAAGCATTTTTGCTATCTCGGGTTTACGGCGGTAATCGGCTTCTTTGTAAGCCGTCTCACCTAACTTAAGTACTTCATCCAGTTCGCCATTACGATATCGGATTTGCAGGATATAAAGCGGTATTTGCTTGCGATACGTGCGATCATCAGCGATGCTTTCGAATAGTTTCAAGGCTTGGTCGTCCTCATTGCGCAGGTAGTGAATATGCGCTTTGTAATAGGCAGCATCATTGGCATACTGACCACCCTGATCATAAACCTTATCAAACAGAAGCAAGGCCTTGTCGATTTCCTCATTCTGAAGTAGTGCATAAGCCATTTTGTACTGCACTTCATGCAGCTGTGCTGTCGTCAATCTTTGCTGATCTGTTTGCTCATAGGCCAGGATAGTTTCATTGTATTTTCTGTCGTCAAACAGCAATCCGCCCTGATAGAAACTCACAACCGGCATCCAGCTGCTACCGGGATAATCTTCTGCAAAACGGGCAATCAAAACGCCAGCATCATCTTCATCAAGATGATATGCGCTGGCAGCTTCAAAATATCTCGAATCAATATACATCTGGCTATTGGGATCTTCCAGTTTCTGAATCAAGTGGGCAAAAAGCTTTTGGGCAGCTCCATATTGTTTGTTAGCAAAAAACTCCTTGCCTTCCTGAAAGTTTTTCTGCGGATTCCATTCAGCAAGTTGTTTCTGTGCCTGCATTTGACCGGGCAAAAAAACACTCACTACAAACAAGATCAAAACATAACGATACAGCATAATCCGATTTTTTTCCGATTGCGAAGGTACAATTTCGGTGAAAAAGAAGAAGATGGATTTCATAACTAATCCGGAAATTTTTTTTTCGCTATTCTCAGCGCCTTAATGTGGCAAACGCCCGAACCAGTGAAATATTGCAAAAAGGCCGCAATGCGCACATTGCAGCCTTAAGCGTTGTAAAACCTGTAAGCGGGATTCTGTGCAATCTGAAGATGCTTAGTTTTCAGATCCGGCAGTCATTTATCTTGGACTGGCATCACTGCCAGCCTCCAGCGGCCTACCCACCGGCACCGGACGGGCAGCCCTTGATCGGCGAACCGAATTGCCGGTATATTTGGCCTTGCAGCCCATAAGGTTTACCCACATATCCGGTCGCCCGGATATGGCGTGAGCTCTTACCTCACGTTTTCACCCTTACCCCGATCGCAATCGGGGCGGTATTTTTTCTGTGGCACTGGCTGTGTTTGAAACATCACTGCTTCAAACCCTTCCCGTTAGGAAGTATGGTGCCCTGCGCTGTCCCGACTTTCCTCCGCATTGATTTGCAGCGACTACCCGGATTTACATCGGCAAAAATACAACATTTTAAGGCGTAATGTATTGTTAACCGACCTGCCAAAAGCTTAACATCCTGCTATTTTTTAATGCTTACTTTTGCAAGCACTTTTTCGAAAACTCCAAAACATGCGCGACCTGACAACAGGCAATGAAGGCAAACTGATACTCAGATTTACAATCCCTATGCTGATTGGCAATGTGTTTCAGCAGCTTTATAATATCATCGACAGCATTATCATTGGCAGGTATTTGGGCAACGAAGCACTGGCAGCAGTTGGAGCAAGCTTTCCATTGATCTTTACTTTGATATCACTGATCATTGGAATTGCAACTGGTTCAACAATTATCATCGCACAATTCTACGGTGCCCGAAATATCAAAAAAGTTCAGCAGGCCATCGAAACGATGTATCTCTTTGTTTTTACTGCTTCAGTTTTTTTGAGTATCATAGGAAATCTGGGTAGTACTTATATTTTTCGGTTGATTGATTTGCCCGAAAGTGTAATTCCCAGTGCAGCAGAATATTTCAATGTATATGCCTATGGTTTTATCTTCTTTTTCGGATTTCAGGGAACAAGTGCCATACTAAGAGGCTTGGGCGATTCTAAAACACCACTTTATTTTTTGGTCATCGCTACGGTAATGAATATCCTGCTCGATCTGTTGTTCGTTGTTGTTTTTGAATGGGGTATATCGGGAGTTGCTTATGCAACGATTATCTCGCAGGCAGGGGCATTCTTTTCGCTGATTTTTTTCCTGAATAAATCTCATAAAACAATACGCTTCAATCTTTTACAATTAAGTTTTGACAAAGATATTTTTATCAAAAGTTTAAAAATAGGCCTGCCAACAGGATTTCAACAAACCTTTGTTGCCGTGGGTATGCTGGCACTTTACAAAGTTGTTAATATGTTCGGAACCACAGTAATTGCAGCCTATGCCGTAGCCATGCGAATAGATTCGTTTGCAGCATTGCCAGCCATGAATTTTGGAGCCGCCTTATCATCTTTTGTCGGACAGAATATCGGTGCCGGAAAACTGGAGCGCGTGAAGCGAGGCATGATGGCCACCTTACGCATGACAACCTACATTTCGATAGGTGTTACTGTGATAGCATGGCTTTTTGCCGGACAAATCATGCAGCTCTTCACAACCGACATGGAAGTTGTGGAAGCAGGCAAGGACTATCTTTATATCGTGAGTGCATTTTATCTTTTATTTTCAGCCATGTTTGTGATGAATGGTGTGCTGCGTGGTGCCGGCGACACACTGATACCCATGTTTATTACACTTTTTGCACTCTGGGTAATTCGCATCCCTGCGTCCTGGTTTTTGGCACAACATTTTGGGCCAAAAGGCATTTGGTGGGGCATTCCGGTTGCCTGGGGAATTGGTGCTGTATTCTCGTTTATCTATTACCGCACGGGGCACTGGAAAATGAAATCTGTTGTAAATCCTACTTCAAAGTAGTTGAATTTCGCTGTAATAGTTGCCCAAGCTCATTGAAACAACTATTTCAAGGTGTACCTCAAATCCATAAATCCGGGATAAGCCAGAGTTCTTCCGCCTACCTGAATATAAGGCTTAACTTTAAGTAAGATGTCGGAAGGATTGCTCGGGTCGCCTGTCAGTTTAAATGCCAGATTCACCAAAGCATCCTGTGTTTCATCATTCAACACCTTAAATAAATCTATTGCAATGGGCATTGAAACATTGGAATTGGACATTGGAGCTACATTTACAGCCTGATTCATCTGTCCGGTGATCAACTGCCTGTTATCAACATAAAGCTCATAATCCATCCGGTTCATGGCTGCCGGTTTATTGTTTGGGTTATTGATATTGAGCCCCAAATCAAAATGAACGGGCAATTCCCGTTTAAAAATTGCAGCCGACAACTGCATGATTTGTCCAGCTCCCAAATCAGATTTGCTTGTATGTTCATCTAACTGAATGCCAGCAATTTTCACCTTGTCAACACCTATTACATTAAACTCGCATAAGGCCAGTTGCTTCATCTGGCTCATCTGATCCAAAACATCGCAAGCAGTAAAAGACAATGCCAAAAGGAATACTACAGTAATGGATTTTAGTGTTTTCATAATTCTTGTTTTAATTTGATTTCCCAGCCCGTTTGCGTTGGTTTTCATCAAGTAATATCTTGCGTAAGCGCAAACTTCGGGGCGTTACCTCTAAATATTCATCATCGCGAATATACTCCATATATTCTTCTAACGAAAACCTTATGGCAGGAATTATCATTACCTTTTCGTCAGATCCGGATGCCCTTACGTTACTCAGCTTTTTGGTTTTGTTGATATTGATCACCATGTCGCCGGGCCTGTTGTTTTCGCCAATCACCTGACCCATATAAACATCTTCACCAGGATTCACAAAAAACCTGCCTCTGTCCTGTAGTTTCCAGATAGCATAAGGTATGGCTGTTCCGGTATCCATCGAGATCAGGGCTCCATTTGTCTTGGCATTCAAATCGCCTTTCCAGGGTTCAAAGCCTTTGAAACGATGGGCAATGATGGCTTCCCCTTCTGTGGCGGTGAGCATATTATTGCGCAATCCAATAATCCCGCGCGCCGGAATCGAAAACTCCAGGTGCATACGATCGCCTTTTGGTGTCATCTCGGTCAGCTCGCCCTTACGCATGGTTACCTGCTCGATAACCCTGCCCGAAAAATCTTCAGGAACCTGAACCATAAGGCTTTCAATGGGTTCATGCTTCACTCCATCAATGGTTTTGATAATCACCCGTGGCTGGCCCAGCTGAAACTCATAACCTTCGCGACGCATGGTCTCGATTAAAATACTCAGATGCAAAATGCCACGCCCGTAAACCAGTAAGGCGTCAGGCGAATCGGTATCTTCAACCCTCAAAGCCAGATTTTTCTCGGTCTCCTTGAATAAACGATCGCGCAAATGTCGGGATGTGACGTATTTTCCTTCCTTTCCATAAAAAGGTGAATTGTTGATCGTAAAGAGCATACTCATGGTAGGCTCGTCAATCCGGATGGGAGGAAGAGGCTCAGGATTTTCAAAATCAGCCACGGTATCTCCAATCTCAAAATCTTCAATCCCCATCAACGCGATCAGATCTCCGGCATGGACAGGCAATTTAGTCCGCTCCTTACCAAGACCTTCAAAAGTGTAAAGCTCCTTAATCACTGACTTACTGATGCTTCCATCACGTTTAACCAAGCTCACACTCATACCAGCCAGCAATTGTCCACGCGACAAACGCCCAACGGCAATCCGACCTACATAAGAGCTATAATCCAGAGAAGTGATCAACATCTGTGGTGTACCCTCCACATATTGTGCTTTGGGAATGGTTTCGATAATCACATCCAGCAGATACGAAACATCAGAGGTTTCATTGTTCCAGTGATCCGACATCCAGCCATTTTTTGAAGAGCCAAAAACAGTAGGAAAATTCAACTGATCCTCTGTAGCACCAAGGTTAAACATCAAATCGAAAACGGCTTCCTGCACCTCATCTGGCCGGCAATTGGGTTTGTCCACTTTGTTAACTACAACAATAGGTTTCAAACCAAGCTCGATAGCTTTCTGTAGTACAAAACGTGTTTGCGGCATCGGACCTTCAAAAGCATCAACCAATAGCAAAACGCCATCGGCCATATTGAGCACACGCTCCACCTCGCCACCAAAATCGGCATGGCCAGGTGTATCTATAATATTGATTTTTACATCTTTATAACGAACCGAAACGTTTTTGGATAAAATTGTAATGCCCCGTTCACGCTCCAGATCATTGTTGTCTAAAATTAGATCTCCCGTTTCCTGATTATCCCTAAAGAGTTTAACCTGATGTAACATGCGGTCAACAAGGGTGGTTTTACCATGATCGACGTGAGCAATGATGGCGATGTTTCTGATATTCTGCATTTAAGCTGGTAAAATTAGGTTTTAGAAAAGTGGTGCAAAATTAGAGCAATAATTCCTAACAGCACCAGCAAAAAGAATTATTTTTGCGCACGATCACATTGCAACCGTTTTAGCTGATGTTTTTCCTGGACAAAACTTCTCAAGATCCCTGGTTCAATCTGGCTGCTGAAGAATATCTGCTTCGGCAAACAGACATGGATGTTTTTATGCTCTGGGAAAATGCACCCTGCCTTGTTATTGGAAAACATCAAAACCCTGTGATGGAAATCAATGCTTCCTGTTTGATTGACGAAAAAATTCCAGTCATCAGAAGGATTTCCGGAGGTGGAACAGTTTTTCACGGGCCGGGAAACCTGAATTTTTCATTCATTACCACCAGCTCAGATCAAGAAGATAAAATCAATTTTCAAGGTTTCACAAAACCCATATTGGATTACCTGAACAGCAAAGGCGTTCAGGCCGAAATGACTGGCATAAGCAACCTAACCGTCAACGGGCTCAAGTTTTCGGGCAATGCAGCGCACGTGTTCAAAAACCGAAGTATCCATCATGGCACATTGCTTTTTGATGCCGATCTGAAAGCTGTTGATCGTTGTCTGAGAAAAGTTGACTCAAGCATTCAAACCAAAGCAGTTCAATCCATTCGAGCACAAATCACTAATTTGAAGCCTTACTTCACGGATTATATGACTTTTGATGTTTTTAGAAATGAGCTTAAAGAATTTATTTGCAACGACTTTGCCATCAATGAAGAAGTCGCGCTTAATGCAAGTCAAAGGATCGAAATTCAAAAACTCGCATTAAACAAATACAAAACTTTAGATTGGAATTTTGGCTATTCGCCTTCCTATCAGCTCTACCGCAACTTTGAAATAAATGGTCGTGAAACCAAAATTTCGATTTCTGTAAACAAAGGCTTGATCTCAACTGTTACTATCGAAAATTTAAACAACAACAGTTTTATGCATGAGCTTCAGGAAAAACTTGTTGGCAAACCCCATAATCCTGAAGCGGTTCAGAAACTAATAAAAGAAATTTCCGATGAATCAACATTGGAATTAACACAAAGCAAATCAATTTTATATCAACTCTTTTAATCAAAAAACATGAATAAAGTAAATCAGATTTTCGATCGCCTCTGGGCTGATTACACCAATCAGAATCCTTCGGTACAAAAAGTTTATGAGCTTTTTGTAAAAGAAGGCGAAACAGTTGAAAATGACCATATTGCCTTTCGTACTTTTGATGATCCACGCATTAATATCGAAGTGCTTTCGCGTGTTTTTTTGGAAGCCGGTTACACTTATAAAGGCGATTACCATTTTGAGGCCAAACATCTGTATGCCAAGCATTTTGAAATGGAAGGTCAGCCAAGGGTATTTATTTCTCAACTAAAAACCGCTGACTTCAGTCCTTTTTTGCAGGAAACAGTAAAAAATCTTGTTGACCAAATTCCTGAATCATTGCTAAAATCTGACGAATTAATCTACAGCGGAACAAGCTGGGGGACACCTTCCTACGAAATTTATGAAAAGCTTCGTGAAGAATCAGAATATGCCGCATGGCTTTATGTAAACGGATTCTGTGCCAACCACTTCACAGTGAGTGTGAACGGACTGGAAAAATTCAACAGCATGGAAAAAGTGAACCAGCTTTTGAAAGATAACGGTTTCAGGATTAATGATTCTGGTGGAGAAATCAAGGGAAATCCGGCTGAGTTACTTGAGCAATCCAGCATCCGCGCCGAAATGATTGATGTAGATTTTACGGAAGGCAAAAAAGAAATCCCGGGCTGTTATTACGAATTTGCCCGTCGCTATCCCGATCAGAGTGGAAAGCTTTATTCAGGTTTTATAGCCAAATCGGCTGATAAAATTTTCGAAAGCACTGATAAGGTTTCTTAATCTAATTGCAATTTTCCCAAATCCTTGAGAGTATAAATCCAAATACTTTCAGGGATTTTTTTCAACATCTCTTACATAATCTTTTGGATGTATGCTATAAAATAAAAAATAATTCTATTTTTATTGCGTATATACTAAACTTTATTACTTTTGAATGGATTTTTAGCATACATAATATAAAAAATGGAAAACACGATTATTCCACGCCCGCAATATATGAACCGCATAAAACCTTTTGTCGGTAAGCAATTGATAAAAGTGTTAACAGGACAAAGGCGAGTAGGTAAAAGTTACATTTTGAGGCAGTTGATGCAAGACGCAGAAGCAATTAGTCCCACCTCAAATATTATCTACATCAATAAGGAAGATATGCGTTTTGACAAAATTAAAACAGCAGAAGACCTTTATGATTATGTTCAGAAAAAAAGTAAAGAAGGAGTTCTAAACCGTGTTTATATAGATGAAATACAAGAGATTAAGAATTTTGAAAATGCACTTAGAAGTTTACTGTTAAATCCAACTTTTGATATCTATTGTACCGGCAGTAATGCCAATATCCTTTCCGGCGAACTTGCTACATACCTTAGTGGAAGGTATATTGAATTCCCCATTAACAGCTTGTCATTCAATGAATTTATTACATTTAACGAACTGACAAACACAAGAGAATCCATGATGCAATACATCAGATATGGAGGCTTACCTTATCTGAAACACCTGCCACTTGAGGATGAAATTGTTTATAATTATCTCAAAGGCATCTACAATACAGTTTTATTTCGGGATGTAATTATGCGTTTCGATATCAGAAACTCTGCATTTCTGGAAAATTTAACGCTATTTTTAGCTGATAATATTGGGCAACAGTTTTCAGCTAATAAAATAAGTGCTTACTTAAAATCTCAGCGTACTGCTATTGCAGCTTCTCAAGTAATTCAATACATTGCCCACCTGTCAAATGCTTTTTTAATACACCGAGTTCCTCGTTTTGATATTTCAGGAAAACGACTTTTCGAAATTGGTGAAAAGTTTTACTTCGAAGATATTGGTATTCGAAATGCCTTAACCAGTTTTAAGTTAGCGGATATTGGTAAAATAATGGAAAATATTGTATATCATCACCTTAAATGTAATGAGTATGACATAAAGGTGGGTCAAATCGGCAACAACGAAATTGATTTTGTTGCCAGTAAACATGGCGAACTGCTTTATATTCAAGTATGTTATCTTCTACAAGATGAAAAAACAATTGCAAGAGAATTTGGAAACCTTGAGAAAATATCAGACAATTATCCAAAAATTGTTGTCTCAATGGACGATTTCAAGGGTAATACTCATCGTGGAATTCAACATTACAATCTGCTGGATTTTCTTAATCTGACATTTTAAACGCTACAGACATGCGCGAATCAAAACTCTACAAAGCACTTGCACAACTCGAAATAAATTTCAAAGGCGACATTCACATTGATGATGCCACGCGCCTGATATACGCCACTGATGCTTCCGCCTATCGCGAAAAACCACTGGCTGTTGCTTTGCCACGCGATGCCGCTGATATCAAATTGCTGATTCAGTCTGCCAAAGCGAATGGTTTCTCCCTGATTCCACGTGCAGCTGGCACTTCGCTTGCCGGACAGGTCGTTGGAAATGGTGTGATCGTTGATATTTCGCGCTATATGACCCAAATCATTGAGCTAAATGCCAATGAACGCTGGGTTCGTGTGCAGCCTGGTGTAATTTTAAGCGAACTGAATCAATATCTCGAGCCTCACGGACTATTTTTTGGCCCTGAAACTTCCACTGCCAACCGTTGCATGATGGGCGGCATGTTGGGAAACAACGCATGCGGGGCTCATTCATTGGTTTACGGAAGCACCAGAGACCACACCCTCGAAATTAAAGCCTTGCTCAGCGATGGCAGTGAAGCGATTTTTGGAGAACTAGACAATGAAAGCTTCCAGCAAAAATGCGCGCAAAACAATTTGGAAGGCGAGGTTTACAAAACTTTGAATGAGATTCTGAGTAACCCACAAAATCAAAAACAAATAAAGGAAGAGTATCCTGATGCTTCCATCAAACGTCGAAATACCGGTTATGCCATTGATTTACTGCTTGATACGGAACCATTTACACCAGGAGCACCAAAAATTAATTTGAGCAAACTACTAGCCGGATCTGAAGGCACACTGGCTTTTACAACCGAAATCAAACTAAACCTTGTACCACTTCCACCAAAAGCCAAAGCACTGGTTTGTGTACATTTTGAATCTATCGTTAATGCATTAAAAGCCAATTTAATAGCTTTAAAATTCCAGCCTGTTTCGGTGGAGCTGATGGACAAAACAGTGATGGATCTCACCAAAGAAAACATCGAGCAGGCCAAAAACAGATTTTTTGTAAAAGGCGATCCCGCTGCCATTCTGATTGTCGAATTTGCTGAAGCAGATTTTGAAACTACCGATCAAAAAATCACAGCGATGGAAACGGCCATGCGTGAGGCCGGATTCGGAAATCATTTCCCCGTTGTGAAAGGCGCGGATATGAATCGTGTATGGGATCTTCGCAAAGCAGGATTAGGTGTTTTGAACAATATGCCTGGTGACGCGAAGCCCGTTCCTGTGATCGAGGACACTGCCGTAAACCCGGAAGTTTTACCCGATTATATCCATGATTTCGATGAGATGCTGGCCAAATATGGTAAAAACTGTGTGTATTACGCCCATGTTGCGACAGGCGAACTGCATTTGCGGCCTGTTCTCAACCTGAAAGATCCAGTTGATGTAGAACTCTTTTACACCATCGCCCGCGAAACAGCCTTGCTGGTCAAGAAATACAAAGGTTCGCTGAGCGGAGAGCATGGCGATGGCAGATTACGCGGCGAATTTATCCCACTGATGGTTGGTGAGCATAATTATACATTACTCAAAAATATAAAGGCCAGCTGGGATCCACATCACATCTTCAATCCAAATAAGATTGTTGATACCCCAAAAATGAACACAGCGTTGCGCTACACGCCCGGGCAGGAAACACGTAAAATTAACACCATTTTCGATTGGTCAAAAGATATGGGCATCCTGCGGGCTGCAGAAAAATGCAACGGTACAGCGGCCTGTCGCAAAACTGAAGTTACGGGAGGAACAATGTGCCCCTCCTATATGGCTACACGCGACGAGAAAGCAAGCACACGTGCCAGAGCAAACATTCTGCGCGAAATGCTCACAACTTCCACAAAAGATAACCCTTTTGACCATCCTGAAATTTATGAGGTAATGGATCTCTGCCTCAGCTGCAAAGCCTGTAAATCAGAGTGCCCAAGCAGTGTGGATGTAGCCAAACTAAAAGCGGAATTTTTGCAGCATTATTATGATGCCAATGGTTCCCCTCTTCGTGCAAAAATGATCGCCAATGTCATACAGATCAACAAATTAGGAAGTGTATGGCCTGCTTTTACGAACCTGATGATGAACAACCCCCTCACATCAAAATTGTTGATGCCATTGCTGGGTTTTGCTCCTGAAAGAAGTCTGCCAACACTTTATAAAACTACGCTGGACAAGTGGTTCAAGAAAAACAAACCTGCCAGAACAAATGGTAGAAAAGTATATCTTTTCAATGACGAGTTCACACGATTTAATGACACCAATATCGGTATTCACGCAATTTTGCTGCTGACAAAACTAGGTTATGAAGTTGTGATTCCAAAACATATCGAAAGTGGCAGAACTTTTTTAAGCAAGGGATTTCTGAGAAAAGCCAAAAAAATTGCCATTCAAAACGTGAAACAACTTGCCCCTTTGATCAACGAAAATAATCCGCTGATCGGTATTGAGCCTTCTGCCATATTAACTTTCAGGGATGAGTATCCCGAACTTGTTGATGCAGAAATGCGTCCTACCGCCGACCAACTGGCAAAAAATTGTTTTACCATAGAAGAATTTTTATCGCATGAATTTCAGGAGGGAAAATTCAGCCAGGATTTCTTCACGAAAGAAAAACGCGAAATTCTCTACCACGGCCATTGCCAGCAAAAATCAATCGCAAGCACCAAAGAAGCACTGGCTATTTTAAATATTCCCGAGAATTATACTGCTACAGAAATCAAATCGGGTTGTTGCGGAATGGCAGGATCGTTTGGCTATGAAAAAGAGCATTACGATATTTCGATGAAGGTGGGCGAACTGGTACTTTTCCCGGCTGTGCGAAAAGCATCAGCAGCAACAATCCTCGCTGCATCCGGAACTTCGTGCCGACATCAGATTCATGATGGAACGCATAAAAACGCTTTGCATCCGGTAGAAATCCTCTATCAAGCTCTGATTTAAACCTCTTTAAATCAAAAATTTCCGGTCGTCCATGGCCAGCTCAGTTTGTCTGAAAACCGATCTGGATTCATCCAGCAGGATCTGTGTGTCTTTATAGCGGGACGAAAAATGTCCGATGATCAACTTACCAACTTCTGCTTGCCGTGCTATTTCAGCTGCCTGAACCGTGGTGGAATGAAAGGTTTGTTCGGCAAAATCAGCCATGTCTTTTCCAAAAGTAGCCTCGTGATACAGCAAATCTGCCTGAAAGATGTGCTCAACCAAAGCTTCGTAATAGGCAGTATCGGTGCAGTAAGCATACGATCGAGGCTGATGTGCCTGATGCGTAATCGTTTTGTTGGCCAACACTTCTCCATCCACAGTTGTAAAGTCCCTTCCAAGCTGAATCTGCTGCATGGCATCATGTGAAGGATAATGCTCCGCGAGAAAATCCTGATTGATCTTTCTGCCTACGATTTCATCAAAACGAAAGCCCCAGGCCGGAATGCGGTGTTTTACTCCGAAAGCAGTTATTTTTAATTGATTATCCACTTCAAGCAGCTGTGCTTCGTGGTTTTCCAAAGCCGTAAAATTTAAGGGATAGCGCAAATGCGTATCCGAAGCTTTGAGCATCAGGTTCAGGATATTAATCAACTCGGGTGGACCATAAATTTTCAAGGGATTAGTCCTGCCATTCAGATGCATGGAGTTGATCAAACCTATCAGCCCGTAGTAATGATCGCCATGCAAATGACTGATCAGGATAGTATCCAGTTTCATCGGACTGATTTTTAACTCCTGAAGGCGAAGTTGCGTTCCTTCGGCACAATCGATCAGGATATGCCGGCTACCCAGATGCAAATACTGGCTGCTGGCATGACGTTCGCGCATTGGCAAGGCAGAGCCCGAGCCTATAATTGTTAATTCAAATGGATTCACCCAGAGAAAACAGTTAACGTTGGAAAATGTTGTAAACGAGCTAAATTATTGTTCTCTATTCTAAAGTAGTAAACCAAAACCCGAACGAAAAATTATTTGCAATTTTCTCCCATTTGCTAAACCCTGCATTTTTCACAAATATACCTCCTCGACTCAAGTCAGGGCTCATGGATACATTTATTCGATCACTATACCAGGTTTTTCCAATACTTTCAATTGGATATAATCCCAGAAGCTCAACAGCAACAAAGATATCTTGATTAATTGTAATATTATAAGGCAATAAATCGATCACGTACTCACCCAAATCATCATTCTCAATTTTAAATATGATATTTTCTGATAAAAGATTCAAGCCAATAGAATCGGAAGATAAATCGTAAACTTTTAACCTGAAGATTGCAGAATCGGGTACATTATAGGTTATGTTAAAATGAAAACTTCTTAAAATAGTTTCTCTATTCCTTAATTTTATAGGGCTACCAGCCTCTGATCCAAGGTTCTTTCCATTGATGCCCACTACCATTTTTTTGTTTCGGCTTTTTAATCCTCTTATCTTTTGCTTTAAATGAGTTCTGCTAATTCTAGTCTCCGAAAGCTCATAAATCTCCGGTTGCATTTCAATGAAGTTTCTTGCTCCCGGTTTTAAATCTGAAACAGGAATATTCAACTCTTTGAACCCAATACATGAAATAGTTAAGGCATTGTTATTTAAGCTATCTGGTATATTTAGACTAAAATATCCTTCCAAATCACTTACAGTACCAATCAAGCTGTTTCTGATTCCTAAATTTGCATATTGCACTGGTTTACCGGTAATACTATCACGAAGGAGTCCTTCTAATCGATTTCCATTCGAAATATCTTGACTTATTGCCAATTCATGAAAGCTAAAAACAACCAAAATCAAGAATAAAATTCGTTTTATATTTTTCATATTCAAATGATTAAATATAATTTTTTTCTCAAACTTTCAATACCCACCAAAATTAAATATTAGTGTTGATAGATGAAAATTAAATCTATAATACTTCTGAAAATAAATTAGCTCCGATGCTCCAATAAGGACATCACTCAAGTCTGTTGCATTATTGATGAAATTTTGTCTAAGAGAAATACCTTGCATTTTTAGCATAAAAAAAGACTGCCCGAAACGAGCAGTCTTCCCCTTTTCAAATAAGCCGGACTTATTTTTTCTTATTAGCTTTTTCCTCGTCTTCGAGGTCTTTTTTCAAGCCGGCAAGCACGTCGAGGTCGCCCAAAGTGGTGCGTTCAAGATTTTCGTTGATAATCTTTACAGCACGTTTGGTTGATTTGGCTTCGTTGCCTTTGCTTTCATTTTCGGCATTACGCTGAACGAAAGCCTGATCTTCGTGAATTCGGCTATGCGAAAGAATGATTTTCTTGTTCTCTTTGGAGAATTCGATCACTTTGAAGTCGATCGTCTCATCCACTTTGGCATTGCTTCCGTCTTCCTTTTTCAGGTGACGGTTAGGAGCAAAACCTTCAACACCATAAGGCAATGAAACAATCATTCCTTTGTCGTTGGCACTGATGATGGTACCCTGATGCACGCTGCCCACAGTGAAAATGCTCTCAAATACATCCCATGGATTCTCTTCAAGCTGTTTGTGGCCAAGGCTCAAACGACGGTTTTCTTCATCAACATCCAACACAATTACTTCGATGGTTTCGCCTACTTTGGTAAACTCAGCAGGATGCTTGATTTTCTTGCTCCAGCTCAGGTCGCTGATATGGATCAGTCCGTCAACACCTTCTTCCAGCTCAACAAAAATACCAAAGTTGGTAAAGTTGCGAACGGTAGCCGAATGCTTTGAATTTGCAGGATAACGGTCTTTGATATTTTCCCATGGATCGGGAATCAACTGCTTCATACCCAGCGACATTTTACGCTCTTCGCGATCAAGTGTCAGGATAACGGCTTCTATTTCGTCACCAACTTTCAGGAAGTCCTGAGCAGTGCGCAGGTGCTGCGACCACGACATTTCCGAAACGTGAATCAAACCTTCAACGCCTGGAGCAATTTCTATAAATGCACCGTAATCAGCAATCACAACCACTTTGCCAGCAACTTTGTCGCCGATCTTGAGGTTTTCGTCCAGGGCATCCCATGGATGAGGAGTAAGCTGTTTCAGGCCGAGAGCGATACGTTTTTTATTATCATCAAAGTCGAGAATAACAACTTTGATTTTTTGGTCGAGCTCAACGATTTCTTCCGGATGATTGATACGTCCCCAGCTGAGGTCGGTGATATGGATCAGGCCGTCAACGCCACCCAGGTCGATAAACACACCGTAAGAAGTGATGTTTTTGACAGTACCTTCGAGTACCTGACCTTTTTCGAGCTTGCTGATGATCTCAGCTTTTTGCTGCTCGAGTTCGTCTTCGATAAGTGCTTTGTGCGAAACTACCACGTTTTTGTATTCCTGGTTGATTTTCACCACCTTGAATTCCATGGTTTTGTCCACATAGATATCATAATCACGGATCGGTTTCACATCAATCTGTGAACCCGGGAGGAAGGCCTCAATACCAAATACATCTACGATCAGACCACCTTTGGTACGGCTCTTCACATAACCGTTGATGATTTCTTCTTTTTCGAAAGCCTCGTTGATGCGATCCCATGAACGCAGAATACGTGCCTTTTTATGCGACAGCATCAGCTGGCCATTAACACCTTCCTGATTTTCAACATAAACCTCTACTTTATCTCCAACTTTGAGGTTTGGATTGTAGCGGAATTCGTTTACAGGGATTACGCCATCAGATTTGAATCCGATATTTACCACAACCTCACGGCTGTTCTTGCTTACCACAATGCCGTCGATCACCTCATGATCACCAATGGAACTGAGGGTTTTGTCGTACATTTGTTCGAGCTTTTCGCGATCGGATTTAGAGTAAACTTCCCGTTTTTTACCAATATTGTCCCAGTCAAAATCTTCTGGTACAGTTGGTTTTACTTTTTCTTTTTTGGCTGGTTTTTCTTCAGCCTTTTCGGCAACTGTTTCAACTTTTTCAACTTTTTCAGTTTCTGCAGGAGCTTCAGCTTCAGCTTTGGCTTCAGTCTCTGTTTCAGTTGGGGTTTCAGTTGCAGTTGCAGTTTGAGCCTCAGCCTCAGGAGTTTCGGCTACGGGAGTTTCCTCCTTTTTGGTTTCGTCAGCGGCGGCAGGAGTTTGGGCTTGTTCCTGAGCGTTTTCTTCGTTGACGATCTTTTCGTTTTCAGTCATTTAAAAACAATTTGTACCTGCTTTACAGTCCGGTTCAGCAAATCAGGGGGGGTTAAACTTTTAAATTTTCTTTAAGGTCTTGAGGATGAAAACATCCTGTTTGTCCGGATGTACCTTAAAATGAGCCGGCAAAAGTACAAAATATCCTGAAAATAAAAAATTATACATGAATTTTTTGCTGTAAATGAGTTTTTTAAACTCATCCGGCAATTCGCAAAGCTAGCTCATTAATGTAAGCTGAAACATCTTAACTTTGCGCACTCAATTTTTTCAAACTTAAAACAAACCCTCATGTCTCTCAATTGTGGCATTATTGGCCTTACAAATACCGGAAAAACAACCATTTTCAACTGCATGTCGAATACCAAGGCAGAAGCTTCCAATTATGCCTTTAGCGCAACAAAATCAAATATTGGAATGGTTGAGGTGCCCGATCCGCGACTGGATGCCATTGATGCGCTGATCAATTCAGCTAAGGTGGTTCCGGCAACAGTGGAAATTGTAGATCTGCCCGGCTTGGCCAAGGGAGCAAGTCAGGGCGAGGGTGTGGGTAATAAGTTTTTGGCTGATATTCAACAAATGGATGCGCTGATTCATGTGTTACGCTGTTTTGAAGACGACAACCTGGCTCATGTGGAAGGCTCTATCGATCCGGTGCGTGACAAAGATATTGTAGATTTTGAGCTGCAAGTGCGTGATCTTGAATTGGTCTCCAGAAAAATTCAACGTACCGAAAAGCTGATCAAAGCGGGCGACAAAGACGCCAAAAGAGCTATGGAAGTGCTGCTAAAATACAAAGAACACTTCGAGAATTTTGGTAATGCCCGCGATATCGATCTGAGTGATGAAGACAAAAAATATGTACACGAATTGCAACTGCTCACTGCCAAACCTGTGATTTACGTTTGCAATGTGGATGATAAATCTGCTGTTACCGGTAATGCTCATGCCAAAGCAGTGGAAGAATTGCTGAAGAATGAAAATACCGAAGTTTTGATCATCGCAGGTGAACTGGAAGCAGAAATTGCAGAGCTGGAAGATCCCGACGATCGTGCGGTGTTTCTATCCGATGCCGGCCTGAATGAACCCGGCGTAAACAAACTGATTCGAGCAGCCTACAAAACACTTAATCTGCAAGCCTTTTTTACAGCAGGTCCCAAAGAAGTAAAAGCCTGGACCATTCGCAAAGGTATGACGGCCCCGCAGGCTTCGGGTGTGATACATTCTGATCTGGAACGCGGCTTTATTCGTGCCGAAGTGATGAAGTATGACGACTTCATTCAATACAAATCGGAACAAGGCGTAAAGGATGCCGGAAAGTTCAAGGTGGAAGGCAAAAACTATATCGTGGAAGATGGCGACATTTTGCACATCCGTTTTAATGTGTAAGGGGTTCAGCTGTCAATTTTTGTTCTAATTCAACTTGTTGTTCCCTGGTCAGATTTGATTTCTTGAGTTGATCAGCTATCAAAACCCAATTGTTTTCATCAGCATAAAATTCCTGAAGTGCTTCCAGAGCAACAGGACTCAGCCGGAAATTCCAATGAACTGCGGCTTCAATTAAATTATTGGCTATCGTTTCATTTATGCTGTTCAGTCTGCTTAAAGCCTTGATCGCATTCATCCTGGTTCGGAATTCGTACTGATTACCCGAAAAGTTTGTCAACAGTTTAAAAGCCTTTTCATCACCGGATTGCGCCAGTAACTCGAGTTGTGCGATCTTCACATTCAAACCCGGAAAACCTGTGGCTGTGTCTATCAACGAAAGGTAATCCGGCAAACGATCCGGGTTTAGCCTTGCCAGTTTCCGCAATGCCAGTTCCTGATTGCTGTACGAAATATCCGAAAGCAATTTTTCAAGCTCCACAACACCTGCTGAATGATGTTCCTGCATGGCGTTGATTGCCGCTCTTCGCACAAAAACACTGGTGTCAGTCAGGCAATTAATGATAAACATTTTACTATCATCATACTGATCTGCTGAAAGTTGATCAATAATTTCGGATTTGATCAGGTGAAAATCTGCCTTGCTTCCGGCTTGTAGTAAGGCCGTCCGTTTTTCTTCAACCGGAAACTTACGCAAATCGAATAAAGCTTCATAGCGATCAATCATTAGCTGAGCCTGAAGCAATTGATTAATTAACAAATTTGTCGGTCGATTAAACTCTTGTCGTTTTAAGATACGATCGCCCGGATCAAAAAGGATATAGGCCAATTGCTTTGATTCGGGATAAAAACGTTCAATCCGTTGATATTGCGTTTGGTTTATAAATTGGAAACGATCGAAACTTTCATCTTCAAAATGTATTTCGATTATAGGTTTTGTCACAAATAAGGGCATTTCAGGCTTTATGTCTTGAAGTTGCCGGATTTCGAGAATCAAGCTGTCCATTTTTCGGCTATAATCAATTTGAAAATAAGGTTCTCCGCCTCTTTCGATCCATTGTTCAAAAAACCAATCCATGCTTCTTCCGGTGGTTTCGTAAATTGTTTTTTTGAGATCAGGCGTCCAGCTTTCTTTGTAGGCAAACTTTTTCAGATAGGCCGTAATCGATTTCTTAAAATCTTCGTCACCCATTTCGTCCCTAAGCATATCCAAAACCAGCGAGCCTTTTTGATACCAGCGGGCTGCGCCTCCCAAACTGCTGGCAACAGCATAATTATCCTGTGAGGATGCATCAAGGGCAATCCTTGTTTCTTTGATTCTTTCCCATTGGTAATAATCTTCGCCATAAAGCTGTTTCTCAAATAGCTTTGCATAATAAGTCGCAAAACTTTCTGTAAGCCAAACATCAGCCGGTCGGAGATGTGAAATATAATTTCCAAACCACTGATGCACAAGCTCGTGGATGTTTACGTTCACATAATTACGCTCCCAGAAGGCGCGCTCGTCAATATGCAGGTAATCGCCAAAAATGGTTGAAGTTGTGGTTTCCATCCCTGCAAAAAGGTAGTTGGCAACGGGAGCCTGCCGATAAAGTTCGTAAGGATAGCCAATGCCAAACTCGTCTTCACAAAAGGCAATCATCTCATTCATATGCTGATAGGTTGCTTCAAAATGATTTTCCCGATCGGGATAATACCACAATTCCACAGGAAGTCCCTTTTTTGTGAGACTTTGTTTGTATTTATATTTCCCGATTACCAGTGCTGTAGAGAAAAACGGATGTGTGCGATACATTTTGTAATGCCAGCGCGAAAGGCCAGTATCGAAATGCTCTACATTTTCGCGCACCCCATTTGAAAAAACCTGATAACGGCTGTCGAAAGTAATATAAAGGTCCATGGTTAGGCGATCATTGGCAAAGGGCAGCCAATTGTAAGGCCGGTGAGCCCAAATTTGCCGGCGCATGATTTGTGTGGTATCATCCCAACCGACAAAATACAATTCACTTTCGGGTTTAACAAGGTATTCCAGATAAAGGCTGTGCGTTGCCCCCCGCTTGGTTTCTGATGGCAATTGGACAATAAGATCTTTCCCGGATAACATCCAGCTCGCATTGACATCATCAAGCAACAGTCTGCCAATTTGAAAATCCGGAGCCAGTAAAACCAAACTATCCACATCTGAACGGGTTTGCCTGAAAAGCAGTTCCACTTTGCCTGCTACCAGCTGATTGAAAGGATCAATACGGATGTCGGCAGAAAGATGTTCCAGATCGACCAATTTCTCAGGAATAAACCGATGTGGTTCTTGTTGAAAAACCAGAAATTCCTGTGTCAATCCGAAACGAATCAACCCAAAGCAAAGAAAAAAAAGCAAATAAAAAAAACGTAAACCAGCCTTAATCATAATTTTAGATTAAAGCGCAATTTACGTTTTTTGGTGATAAACTATCCTGAGATTTTAGGAATTCCCAAATACAAGTTTGCCGCCCGTAAAATCAATAATAATTGTCCTGGATTTATCCACAACATCCGACAGGATCATCTTAGAAAGCTCATTTAGCAATTCGCGCTGCAAAACACGTTTTACGGGTCGGGCACCATATTGAGGATCAAAACCTGCTTCGGCCAGATGATCTAAGGCAGCACCAGAAATCTCAACCCGAATACCATTTTTCAGCAACATTTTCCTCACTTGTTCAAATTGCAACTTTACCACTTCTTTGATTTCAGATTTTGTAAGTGGCTTGAACATGATGATGTCGTCAATGCGATTCAAAAACTCAGGCCGGAGCTGCTGTTTGAGCAGCTGAAAAACTTCCAAACGCGTGCGTTCAAAATCTGTTTCAGAAACTTCTTGTGTATTTTCATTTCCAAGGTTTTGCTGGATAATATGCGATCCAATATTGGAAGTCATGATGATGATCGTATTTCTGAAATCCGCGGTTCTGCCTTTATTATCTGTCAATCGGCCATCATCAAGCACCTGCAGCAAAATATTAAACACATCGGGATGGGCTTTTTCTATCTCATCAAGCAGCACAACCGAATAAGGCTTGCGTCTGACGGCCTCCGTGAGCTGTCCGCTTTCGTCATAGCCCACATATCCGGGAGGCGCACCAATCAATCGCGAAACAGCATGTCGTTCCTGATATTCCGACATGTCGATACGCACCATGGCCTGTTCATTATCAAATAAAAACTCAGCCAGTGCGCGCGCCAGTTCTGTTTTTCCAACGCCGGTAGTCCCCAAAAAAACAAAAGAACCGATCGGACGTTTGGCATCCTGCAAACCCGCTCTGCTGCGGCGAATCGCATCTGCCACAGCAACAATGGCTTCATCCTGACCAACCACCCGCTGATGCAATTCATCTTCGAGTTTCAGGAGCTTTTCGCGCTCGCTTTGCATCATTTTGCTCACAGGAATGCCCGTCCAGCGCGAAACGATTTCTGCGATGTCTTCTGCCGTTACTTCTTCATTGATCAAAGGATTTTCACCCTGCACCATTATCAATTCGGCCTTGGCTCTTTCGATGGCTTTTTCAGCCTCACCAATCCTGCCGTATCGCAGTTCGGCCACACGACCAAAATCGCCATCGCGCTCGGCTTGTTCGGCCTCCAGCTTAAACTGTTCGATGTTTTTCTTTTCCTGTTGAATCTTTTCAACCAGCGTTTTTTCAGCTTCCCAACGGGCACGAATTTCATTGCGTTCGTCCGAGAGCTCGGCAATCGTTTTTGAAATGATATCCAGTTTGGGCTGGTCTTTTTCGCGACGGATGGCTTCGCGTTCAATTTCCAATTGTCTGATCCTGCGTTCTATCGTTTCCAAATCTTCAGGTAATGAATTGATTTGCAGTCTCAAACGAGATGCAGCCTCATCAATCAGGTCAATTGCTTTATCCGGCAAAAAACGATCGCTGATATAGCGTTGCGAAAGCTCAACCGAAGCAATCACGGCTTCGTCAAGGATACGAACCTTATGATGACTTTCGTAGCGTTCTTTCAGGCCACGAAGGATAGAAACGGCATCTTCTGTGTCGGGCTCGTTAACCATCACCAATTGAAACCGACGTTCGAGTGCTTTGTCTTTCTCAAAATATTTCTGGTATTCCTTGAGTGTTGTGGCGCCAATAGCGCGTAACTCGCCACGTGCCAAAGCAGGTTTCAGTATGTTGGCGGCATCCATGGCTCCTTCGCCCTTGCCTGCTCCGATCAGGGTGTGAATCTCATCAATAAACAGAACCACTTCTCCTTCAGATCCAATCACCTCGCGCACAACACTTTTCAGGCGTTCCTCAAATTCACCTTTATACATCGCACCGGCAACCAAAGACCCCATATCAAGCGAGTAAATCTGCTTGCTTTTCAGGTTTTCGGGCACATCGCCATTGATAATGCGATGAGCCAAACCTTCGGCAATAGCCGTTTTCCCAACGCCTGGTTCGCCAATCAAAATGGGGTTGTTTTTGGTTCGGCGCGAGAGTATCTGCAAAACCCTTCGGATTTCATCATCGCGGCCAATCACCGGATCCAGTTTTCCTTCGGCAGCCAATTGATTCAAATTGCGGGCATAACGATTCAGCGCATCATAGTTTTGCTCGGCATTCTGGCTATCAACTTTCTTTCCCTGACGCATTTGTTTGATGGCTTCAATCAGCTCATTGCGTTTTATTTGGCTGTCTTTCAACAGTGTTGAGGCAGTGCTTTTGGTGTCGAAAATTGCCAGCAATAAATGATCAAGCGAAACAAAATCGTCTTGAAAGAGCTTGGCATTTTCCTGCGCTTTTTGAAGAGCTTTGGCCGTTTCCTGTGCATAAAATTGTTCGTCTTCATTTTGCACCTGAGGTAAACTATCAATGGTACGATCGAGCGCTTTTTTAAAATTTATGGCATCAACCTGCAATTTATTGAGCAGATTTGGAATAAGGTGTTCGTCCTCCTCAATAATTGCTGCAAGCAGATGCACATTTTCGATTGATTGCTGGTGATGCGCAGCAGCAATTTGCTTAGCCCGTGCAATAGCTTGTTGTGCTTTTATGGTAAACTGATTTAAGTTCATGACATTCATTTTCTTTAAGTTATATCAAAATCTTTACCATTATCAAATCATTCCCAAATTCGGAAAATATGTCGGTATCCGGAATTTTTTGCTGGCAAATTGGCAACAGATCAAGCCCTGATTTGGCGTTTCAATTAACTTTAATTTAGTCAGAAGTCAGATTTATAGTACTTTTACGCCCGAAAAAGAATATATTTATTACAAAATACGAACTATAATTGCTTTATATTCAATTATTTAATCTATGTCATCAATCAGAACTATCATAAGCGGAACCGGAAGCTACATCCCGGAGAACATCATAAAAAACAGTGATTTCGTAAAACAGGTTTTCTTCGAGAAAGACCAAACAGAAATTGAGAGTCCGGGTGAAGAAGTTGTGAGAAAATTCAAAGACATTACGGGTATCAGTGAACGCCGGTGGGCTAGTGACAACGAAAACAATGCTGACATTGCTGCTATTGCGGCCAAACGCGCCATTGAAGATGCCGGCATCGATCCCGAAACCATTGATCAGATCATCGTAGCTCATAATTATGGAAATGTGCTGAAGGGAAGTATCCAATCAGATACCGTTCCGAGTATGGCATCACGGGTGAAGCATAGATTAGGCATCAAAAACAACCAATGCGTGCCTTATGATGTGCTTTTTGGCTGTCCGGGCTGGATACAGGGAATGATACAAGCCGATGCCTATATTAAATCTGGTTTGGCTAAACGTTGCCTCGTGATCGGCTCCGAAACCCTGTCGAGAGTTGTGGATATTTACGATCGCGATACCATGATTTTTTCGGATGGTGCCGGTGCTGCAATAGTTGAGGCCAATCCCAAAGATGACGGTTCGGGAATTATTTCTACAGCTAATATGTCGCATACCGAAGAAGAGGTGGATTACCTGTATTATGGAAAATCCAATGCCCCTGAAAGCAATCACGAGGTAAAATATATCAAAATGCTCGGGCGAAAGATTTATGAGTATTCACTCAATTACGTTCCTGAAGCGATGAAAATTGCCTTGGATAAGTCAGGTATCCCTATTGAATCCGTCAAGAAAGTCCTGATCCACCAGGCCAATGAAAAAATGGATGCAGCCATTGTACAGCGTTTTTATCGGAAATATGGCATAAAGATTAATGTAGAGGCAGTAATGCCTATGAGCATTCGCGAATTAGGTAATAGCTCAGTAGCTACAGTTCCAACGCTTTACGACATGGTTTTGAAAGATCAGATACCAGATCATCATATCGAAAAAGGCGATATTTTACTCTTTGCTTCGGTGGGTGCAGGGATGAATATCAATGCTTTTGTTTATCAACAATAAATCACGAAAAAAAGCATTAATAAGTAGTGATAAATTCCATTGCAAAATGACAAACACTACTTCGAAAACACTTGTTGTTGGTGCTTCTGAAAATCCTGTGCGCTTTGCCAACAAAGCTGTAAAATTGCTCAGGTCGTATAATCATGAGGTAATGGCTTTTGGCCTTAGGCAGGGAAAAATAGCGGATGTAGAAATACAAACGATCTGGCCCGAAAAAGAGTCCATTGACACCATAACCTTATATATTGGTCCGCAACGTCAACCTGATTTTTACAATAAAATACTGGATATCAAACCCAAACGAATCATCTTTAATCCCGGAACAGAAAATCCTGAACTGATCAGGCTGGCACAGGATGCAGGAATCGAAACCGTTTTGGATTGTACACTGGTGATGTTAGAAACCGGCACATTTTAAGCATAAAGCTTTATCAATTTTATTAATTTTGCACCGCTATAATGTTCAATACTAAATCGATGATGAAGACAATCCGATCTGGAGTTTCTGCTTTTACGCTGCTTATTTTTTTAATTAGCCTATTATCTGGATTCCACTTTTCGGCCGTGGCTCAGGTAGATTGTCAGATCAGTGCTGATGCGCCCATGCCATTGTGCTACGGTCAGCTTGTGAAGCTGGAAGTAACAGAACAGGAAAATGTAATTTATGCCTGGTCAACCGGTGATACAACTTTTAGTATTGAATTTTTTGCCACAGAAACTGCTGATTATCAAATCACAGTAACAGATACCATCACAGGAGAAATTTGTGAGAGTGCTCCATTTACCCTCGAAGTGCGACCAAAATTTGATATTGCGGTAGAACAGATGCAACTCACCTGTACCAATGGCGACAACGACAACGGCAACACAGCCATGATCAGTGCTACTGCCTCAGGTGAATCAAGCACTTATGAATATCGCTGGCAGGTGCCACCAATTCAGATCGCTCCCGGAAATCCGGCTATGGCCATTGGGCTGAAAGCTCACCAGTGGTACTTCATCCATATTGAAGACGAATTTGGATGCATACAAACTGATTCCATTTATACCAATGCTTACAGCAATCCTTTGGTTGAGATAGAAGCCGATCCCGATACGGCTTACATTCAGAATCCGTATATTGATTTTTCATTCACCAATCTATCGGCTGACAGTATTGAGATCACCAACCATTTCTGGGAATTTGGAGACGAAAGTCCCAGCTCCGAGCTGCTTACACCACAACACCTTTACACCGAAGAAGGCGATTACAATGTAATCCTTACGGTAGTGAATCCTCAGGGTTGTGATACAGTTTTTGTGAAACAGGTTAATGTATTACCCATCAAATTGAAAATCCCAAATGTCATCACCCCCAATGGTGATAATATCAACGACTTTTTTGTGATCACCGAGGCACCGCCAAATGATTCAGAAGAAGATAACAGCACTTTAAAATCATTGGCTAACAATCAGTTCAGACCACTTAACGATTATTACAAAAGCACTACACTGGTTATTTTTAACAGGCACGGTCGCAAAGTTTATGAATCGGTAAATTATCAAAACGATTGGGATGGAGGCGGCCTCAAAGACGGCACCTATTTCTATGTGTTGAAATGTGATGGCTACAAAAGCAATGAGGTTTACAAAGGTTCGATTACCATCATCGGCAGCACAAACTAAAGCGTTGTGGTTTAAATCGCAGATTAATATTACTTTTGCATCTACAAATTGAGTAAAAATCCTTATTGCTATGAAATTTAGGTTGATTGCCCTGCTGATGTGGATATTGATTGGTTTTGGATGTAACAATTCCGATCAAAAAGTGAGTGGTGAGCTTGTAAGAAATCCAAAAACAGCTTCAACGAAAGACAAATCAACGCCCATGCCTGCCATTAGTTTTGACAGAACCGAACACGACTTCGGCAAACTGATTCAGGGCGAGAAAGTTAGCTACATCTTTAAATTCAAAAATGCCGGCAATGCACCGCTGCTCATCAGCAAAGTGAGTGCAAGCTGCGGATGCACGGCAAGCAAATATCCCAAAGAACCTGTTGCCCCGGGCGAAGAAGCCAAGCTAGAAGTAACCTTCGACAGCAGCGGACAACGCGGCATTCAAAACAAAACTATCACCGTACTCACCAATACACAACCACAATCTACAACACTGCGGCTTAAAGCGCAGGTTTCAACACCCGATTCTTATTAAATTAAATCACATGAATATCTTAAACATTTTATTATTAGGACCCACTCCGGACGGACAAGAATCAGGAGGACTCATGTCCTTCTTACCTTTGATTCTGATCATGGTTGTTTTCTATTTCTTCTTCATTCGCCCACAGATGAAAAAAGCAAAAGACCAGCGCAAATATCGTGAAGCCCTCAAAAAGGGAGATAAAATCATCACCATTGGTGGTATTCACGGAAAAATCATTGAAGTGCGCGAAACATCTTTTATGATTGAAGTTGAAGGCCAAAACAGACTCGAAATAGAGAAAAGTGCTGTTGTGATGGACAGCTCACAGATTGGTCAGGGCAAATAATTTTAGGGCCAAAGCCTGATAACAGGCTGGTTCTTTAAAAAGCAATGAAGGCAATCAGTTCTTTTGGCCAAACCATAAGATCCGACGAAAAAAAACGGAAACAGCTCATGGTGTTTCTGTTTTTTTTATTGCTTTCTGCTTTTTTCTGGCTCTTAATCAAATTATCGGATCACTATACCGTATCCTACGCTTATCCCGTCAGACTGACCGAAGCTCCGGCTGATCAGTTTATCCAGAATCCAGAATCCAATGTATTGCGGTTTGCCATTTCTTCTTCGGGATATAATATTCTGCGTATCAATATTTTCAACAACAGAAAACACCGATTCGAGCTTCCATTAAACGAGATTGTTTATCGACAGATTAATGACAAGACCTATGCCATCAGTACCTCACAATTGCGCGAAAAGCTTAGTCAGCAATTTAAGCTGAACGAGACAGAAATTATTTTTAGCGACAATGAGCTTTACTTTGAAATGGAAAAATTAACCTCCAAAGTGATTCCGGTGAAACTCGTTGCAGCTATCAATTTCAGAAAAGAATTTGATTTGTACGACTCAATCAGCTATCATCCAAAAAGCATTGAGGTGTACGGACCGGCTAAGCTGCTCGACTCCATTCAAACCATCAGCACATCACCTGTAAAAGCCGAAGATGTATTTACTTCATTCACAAAAAAGCTAAAAGTTGTTTTACCCCATCAATCACTAAAAACAAACACCTCCCAAATCGAAGTAAAAGTAGATGTAGCTCGTTTCACCGAAGTTCAGTTTGAGGTTCCTGTCCATAGCCCTGAAAATTTAAATCTTAAGTTATTCCCTGATGTAGTAAACATCTATTTTTCAGTAGCTATGCGCGATTATTCCCTTGTAAAACCAGATCATTTTTTTGTAGAGGTGGATGATAGCCGTTTAAGTGAACGCCCACAATATTTGTCGTTACGCCTGGCCAATATGCCCGAAAAAATAAAGGTTTTGCGCCTGAGCCCCGAAAAAGTTGAATACCTGATCGTCAATCCCTGATTTATGCGAAAAGTTGGCATCACCGGCAATATGGGAAGCGGCAAATCGCTGGTTTGCAGCATTTTTAAATCGCTGGATATTCCAATTTTTGATGCCGACCAGCAAACCAAACTGCTTTATACCGAAAGCGATATCCGGTTAAAAATCCAAAAGCAATTCGGTAAATCCGTTTATCAGGGTGATGGCCAGCTCAACAAAGCCAGACTGGCACAGCTTATTTTCAACGATCCTTATGCCATGCAATTTATTCGGGAGCTGATGTATCCCCGGCTGCACAAACGTTTTGATGAATGGGCAACAGAACAACAAAACCGGCAAACCCCTTATGTGCTTTACGAAGCCGCGTTGATTTTCGAAAACGACTTTCAATCTCATTTCGATTTTACTATCCTTATTATAGCTCCCGAAGCCCTTCGTGTGGAACGAATAAAAGAAAGGGACAAACTTACTGATTCCGAAATCCGGCAACGAATGGATCACCAATGGGCGGAAGCAAAAAAACTGGAACTGGCCGATTTCGTGATTCAAAATGATGGAAAAACCATGCTTATCCCACAGGTATTGGAGGTTCACAGGAAGTTGCTTGTTTAGATTGACTCTAACTTCAAAGTTTTAGTTTGCTTTTTTTATTGTTTAAACCTACTTTTGAGGTTCTCCTTTAAACAATACAACGATGGAACTCATAAAAAAGAATCGTGAACTTGCAATTATTATCGGCTCTTTTATCGGCTCTTTTTCATCACTTTTGGGTTTAACATATTTCTTAGTGACTTTGTATAAGACCGACCATATGCTCACGGGAGATCTTCTAGCCAGTGCTTATAAAAATGCTGCAGCAATCATTCCTACAATCATTTTTTCAGTGATGTTTGGCGCAATGTTGATGACTACGGTATTAAGTACAATTCGATTGGTAGTGAAAATAATGAATCAAGGGAAAGTTATACCTGTTGAATCAACTACTAATACTTCACTTCTAGCTTTCTTTTCAAACACTAAATGGGTCATCACTATACTGGTGACTATTGGCATAATATCACTATGTATTTCAATTGCACTGTCTGTGGATTACGGTGGATTTTCTTCAGTTGTCATTTGGGGTGTAATGCTGGGAATAACATTGATTAGTTATTTCTACCTCTATTCGGAAATTAAACGTCGAAAAGCCAATGATAACGAAGCTGGAGCAAATGTATAAATATTGGTATTAAATGGCAGTTTAATAGCGACAGACGCCATTAGTAGTTTCCTAACTCGTTATAATTTTGGAAAACCTCTCCGGGGTTGGTTTGTAGTCACCTGTCCATACATCCGCATAAATGTGAGCAGTATGCATCGGGAAGTCCTGGGTTCTCATTACTTGATCAGTATATTTTTTGCATACCTTTGTATTTCAAAACATAACCCATGGAGACTATCATCATTCATACAGAATCAAGCAAGGCAAAAGCACTCAAACAATTCTTAAAGGCATTTGGAGTGACCTTCACAGTCGAAAAACATGATAAAAGCCCTTATGACCCTGCCTTTGTTCAGAAAATAAAAGAACAGTCTGAAAGTGCTAAAAAAGGGAATGCGGTTGTTTACGATGACAGCATACGTAATGAGTTATTTGGTATATGAGTTATGAAGTTATTATTGAAAAGCAAGCCTTGAGAGAAATCGGTAAGTTAGCTAAATCAGGTAAGAAAAAGGATCGGGATAACTTGTACCAAATATTTGAAGAATTAAAAATACATCCAGAGACAGGCACTGGCAAGCCCGAGAAACTAAAATACAATCTTTCAGGCTTTTGGAGTCGCCGCATCAATAAAAAAGACAGACTTATTTACGAAATCATTGAAGAACCAGTGAATATGGTTGTTGTGATTTCTGCTTTGGGGCATTATTAGTAAAGTGTCGCCTAGCACCTAACCATTAATCTTTGGCGATAGAATTAAAAGTAAAGATTGATTAAAAATGGTTGTTGAATCTACATTTGATCTTGACTAAATCGGCCTGCATGTTACCAAGCAGAGTCGAGAACCTTCAAAACCAGATTGGTTGAATTTTACATGATGAAATCATGGGCAGCGCAGCTATTGGAGATCTCTTATTGGATTGTTTTGAGTTAATCTCATCTAAAAAACTCAGATAAATCTGGACGTTATGCACCAGGAAGTCCTACTTTTTTTTTGGAGGCATTTTTAAACCCCAAGAGTTTTGAAAACCCTTGGGGTTTACAAATAAATAACACGAAAAAAAGGGACTCCCACACGGAAGTCCCTTTTTATTTATTTCAATTAGGATTATTCAATCATAATCTTTTGTGTAGCAGTGCCATTCACTGTTTGAATGGTCAGGATGTACATGCCTGTTTCGAAAGCATCAGTAGCAATGCGGGTTTCGCTCTGGCCAATGGTACCTTCATAAACCACCTGTCCGAGCATATTGCTGAGGATGATGGAAGTAATTTCGGTATTGCCTTTAAGGAACAGCACATCATTAGCCGGATTAGGATAAACAGAAACATAAGTCTGTTCGCCATTTTCGTTCAATCCAACCAATACGGTGATCCAAACACTGATGTTAATTTGTTGGTTAGCAGGGTCATTGCTTCTCACATGCATTTTACCTTTGTAGATGGTTTGTGGTGTAAGACCAGTGGCATCCAAATCAATATTGATTTCGTCTGCTTCGCCTGGTTCTACCTCACCGGCAGTTGGAGAAACAGTCAACCAAACAGAGCCGGCATCACCTGTAAGTTGTGCGCGGATATTCCAGTTAGCATTTAAATCAGGATTTGAAGAAAGATGGCTCCAACCCGGACCGTAAGAAATCCAATCGCCATCGGGCACAGCAGGACCGGCATCAACACCAGCAGGGAAAATACCAGCAGGCTGATCCATCCAATAACCAACCCAAAGATCGCGTCCGTTAACATAAACAGGTTCGGTCAACACAACAGTTGTCCAGGTACCAATATTAGGAAAGAATCCCTGCTCATAAATCAGTTCGCCAGGGCCTGGAAGATTGATCGAACCCATATCCCAGATCATGATTTTATGATCATCAGCCGGATCGTTGATAAATACGTCAACTGCAGTAAGATACATACCATTATAAGGCACTGTCATTTCAGCAGGGAAACGTGCAGCAACACGCCATTGATTAGCATTGGTCAAACCAATAGCTGAAGCATTTTCGCCGCTGTAAGTAAGGGTTACATCACGATTGGCCGGGGCTGCAGGGCCTGGAGTATAATTAGGAGCAGCAACCGGAACACCATTTGAACGACCGATCTTTGCAGTAGATACGATTGGTGAGGCAGCTTTTTTGGCAGGCTCATCAAAAGAAGTAACGATATCATAAATCAACAAGCTTTCGCCTGTATTGCCGAGTGAACGGGTGATGGTTTCTGAATCACCTTCGGGCATAGTAGTGATAATCTGTGAGCTTACGATATCAATAGTAGGATCTTGTGCCGGGGGAACCAAAGCAACAAATGCTACATCATCAAAATAATACTCTGGGGTTTCTGTACCATCAGCACCAGCATAAAAATCAACTCCACCTAATTGGAGAGTTCCAGCTGTTCCATCAGATTGCAAGCTAAATTGCCATTCATAAATCAACTCCTCATCAAAATAAATCTGCGCAACATCGTTATCCACATCAATCACATTATCAACCGAAAACCATTCATTGGGAGGATAATTAAAAGTAGCAGTATTTTGTCCCCCGGCATGCATATACCCGGTACCATCTGCTTTGAAATAGACTTCAACTGCAAACTCAACTCCCGGTGCTTCAAAATGCTGTATATTGTAATAGCCTCCAAAGCCCTCGGACACAAACATCATCCATTCAACAATAAACTTTCCAGACGTTTTATTCCCTAGTTTTAGAACAATGTCAGACATGCCATCAATCTTTACAGCTTGTTCAGGGCTATTTGATTGTTCATCTAAAATAAGAGCATCCTCATCACTCCCTGGGTCATCATTCCAGGTCATCCACCACTCTGGATTTGATTCGGCAATATACTCTCCCAAATTGTAACTTTCAAAATCATCAAAGTAAAGTATTTGCTCAATATCTGCTTCAAAGGAAAGATCATCAAAATAATACAATGGCGTTTCTCCGGAACCTGACACAACACCAGCATAAAAATCGACTGATCCTAATTGAAGTATTCCGGGATCTCCTTGAGCTTGTAGGCTATATTGCCATTCGTAAACCAACACTCCATCGAAATAGACTTGAGCCCAATCATTGTTTAGGTCAATAAAGTTTTCAACAGTAAACCATGCATCTTGTGTGTAATTAAACGTTGCTGCATTATCACCACCTGCATTCATAAAACCGGTACCATCGGCCTGAAAGTAAATTTCAAAAGCAAATTCGGTGCCGGGAGGCGTTTCAAATTTCTGAAAATTGTAGTAACCACCAAAACCTTCTGGAATAAACATATTGAAATCGACCCAATACGCTCCATTCATTTTGTTTCCAAGTTTAAGAATAACATCAGTAGTTCCTTCAATTATTACTGAATTAGTTCCTGACAAAGCTTCTGCGTCACTAATCAGTGCATCCTCATCAGTACCAGGAGTATCATTCCAGGTTTGCCACCAATCAGGATTTGTCTCGGCTAAATAATCGCCGACATTGTAGCTTTCGAAGTCGTCTTCATAAACAACTTCTCGGTTTTGCGCCTGCAAACTAAATGCAGTCAGCACAAAAGCCATTAATGTGATCATCGAAAAAGTAAATTTTCTCATAATGATAATTTTAGGTTAAGTAAAATGTTGATTGATACAAAAATAATTCAAATTACAAAGTTTTACAAACTTTCATTTGCGTCTGCCAAATTACAAAACTTTTTTGGGAGCAAAGAATTTTTTGCCCTGAAAAGTGTCCCGATTTTCTAATTCTTTCTCTATGCGTTGTAATACAGCATCATAGCGAAGTGTTCCAAATGGTGCAGAAATCAGATAACGTGGCGGAACTTCACCTGCAAATCGCTCAATCACAATTGTCGGATTCAGCCGTTCGGTAAAAGAAACAACAAAATCAATGTAGCTTTCAAGGTCGAAAAGCTGAAAGCTTTCGGGATTTTGCTTGTATTCTTCGGCCATGGCTGTGTTTTTAAAAAGCTGAAGCTGATGAAACTTAATGGTTGTAAGCGGCAAATTTGATAAAACGTCCGCAGCATCCAACATCATCTGTTGTGATTCACCTGGCAGGCCAAATATGAGATGAGCCCCAACCGGAATTCCCATCGCAGCCGTTTTTTGGATGGCATTGCTGGATGCTGTAAAATCATGCCCCCGGTTGATTCGCTTAAGGGTCTGATCATAAATACTTTCCACACCATATTCAACCATCACATATTTTTCTTTTTGGATTTCGGCAAGCAGCTTGAGCACTTTATCATCCACCACATCAGGCCGTGTTCCGATTACCAAACCTTCAACTCCTTCAACCGAAAGTGCTTCCCAATAGCGTTTTCTCAAAGTATCCAAATCGGCATAGGTATTGGAATAGGCCTGAAAATAAGCCAGGTATTTACTGGCTCTCCTATAACGTTTTTGATGAAATTCTTTTCCTTCTTGAAGTTGCTGGGTGATAGATTTTGAGGGCTGGCAGTAAGAAGGATTAAAGGCATCATTTATACAATAGGTGCAGCCTCCAATACCCTTGCTTCCATCGCGATTAGGGCAGGTAAAACCAGCATCCAGACTGATTTTTTGTATCCTTCCTCCAAAAATCTTTTTGAAATAAGCTGTGTAGCTGTTAAACCGCCTTTGATCGCCCCAAGGATAATTCAAGTTGACCATTCTGTAACTCCAAGATTAAAAAAAGTTTGTTCCTCATGGATAAATCTGATAAACAAAAAATGAGACGTTTGTTGTCCCATTTCTTGATATCCTTAATTAAGCCAATTATTCAATTTTTTCAATCCTTTGCAGATTATTAATAAAATTAGAAGTTAGCAATTCAATTTCTTCACTTTGATTACTTATCGCACTTTTATATTGATCTTCATAATGTTCACTTTTATTACCTTTTTTTAACTTTTCAGCACCTTTTTGAACATTTTTATTTATTCTATTTATAGTTTCATAATAATTTGATGCAAGTTTTTTCAACATATCATATTCTGAATTATCATTATTTGCCAGTGTATCTTTTGAGATAACTCCATCCTGATAAAACTTGCTAAAAGTTTGATTAAAAATCTTAAGCTGATTAATTGCAGTTTCCACATCTTTATTCGCATCTTCTTTCTGACAAGAAGTAAAAACGAATGAAGTAAGAATTATTGCTAAAAAAAATAAATTTTTCATATAACACATTTTTATGTTAACATTATAAAACTAATTAGTGATTCGTTCTAACCACTTTACCATAAATAGCATTGTAAACATAGACATTGCACAAGCTACTACAAAAACAGTCCAAGTCATCCACAACGGGATGCTTTCATAAAGAATAGCACCTATAAACAATAATTGATTTCCTACTGCAGTAGCACCAAGCCACCCTCCTTGCATAATTCCTTGATACTGAGGAGGAGCTACCTTAGAAACAAAAGATATTCCAAGTGGACTTATAAATAATTCAGCAACAGTTAGTATAAAATAAGTACCAATAAGTAAAAATGGAGTAACTTTTTCAGCATCTGCCATTGGATTGCCGTCAATTTCCGAAAACATAGGTAAGCCCTTTGATCCTAATGCCATTACAACATAAGCAAAGGCAGCAATTCCCATACCTATTGCGATTTTCTTTGGTGTTGATGGCTCAAGCTCTTTTGCTCTAAGCCAACCAAAAACTGCCATTATGATAGGAGTTAATAGTACAATGAATATTGGATTAATAGATTGGAATATTTCAGCCCCAACGATTGATATTGACCCTAAATTTATCCTAATCGCACTTAAATCAGTATAGTCACGAGCAAACATTGTTAAAGTCAATCCATTTTGGTGGAAAGAAAACCAAAAGAAGATTACAATACCAAAAACTGCAAATAATGCATATAAACGTTGTTTAATTTCTTTTGAAGTCATTTCAACTACTCCTCTGTCCCCATTTTCTTTTAATTGCTCTTCTTTCGTTTTTACATTTGGAAAATTCTTAACATTGAACATGTAGATAGCAAGCGATATTAACATTGCCACGATTGCTGCCCCAAAAGAAAAATGAAAACCAGTATTAAACACATTAAGATACTCAGCGGCAAACTCATTGGCATTAAAGTCTAATCCAACTTTAGTGACTGTGGCAGCGAGATCTTGGAATCTACTTGCCGGATCAAGAGCAAAAATCTGTTCAGCCTTACCCTGAGCTTGGTCTAAGAGTCCACTCCCAATAACCTGTGTTGACTCAATAGTTCCTTTAATCTGCTGATGTGATAATGCTGGTAAATTTGCATCATACGCAAATCCCTTAAGTCCCAACCACCAATTTCTTATTAAAATTGCTGCAAAGGGCGCAAAAATTGCACCAACATTAATAAACATGTAAAACAACGAGAAGCCCGAATCACGGAGTGTACTATATTTCCTATTATCGTACATCTGACCAACTAAGGCTTGAAGATTTCCTTTAAAAAGCCCATTACCAAATGCGATTACGAACAAACCAAAACATGTTATAATAAGCATGATGGTCTCTAAGCCATGCTTTACAGGGGTTTGTGTTGGCCAAAATAAAATAACATATCCAAGTGCCATCACAATCAATCCAGTCAGAATGGTTCCCTTATAATTTCTCAATTTGTCAGCGATTAATCCTCCAACAAATGCTAGAATATAGATTGAAAAATAAAAAACTGAATAGATCAATCCAGCATCCTTACCATTCAATCCAAATTTTGCCTGAAGAAATAACACAAGTATGGCCATCATTGTGTAGAAACCAAATCGCTCTCCCATATTTGCTAAAGAAGCTGGTATAAGCCCATTAGGATGTCCTTTAAACATAGTTAGTTAGGTTTTAATTATACATTAGAATAATTGACTTCAGAAACTTAAGAGAACAAAAATAGAGAAAAAAACATGCCGGACAACAAAAATTGGACATCTCGCCAAGTATCAAGAAAGTTTCTAAATTGCAAGCCGTGCAACGATTTATTCGTGGCACTATATTATGGTACACCTTTGAGCAGACAAAATGGAGCCATGTAATGTTTTGAAAGTATATTCGTCTTGACATCAGAACAGCACCTATGAATTCTGAAGACTTTAAGCAGCAGTTATTCGGATTTAAAAATAAGCTTTACCGCTTAAGCCTGCGTCTTTTATCAGACCAACAGGAAGCTGAGGATGCTGTTCAGGAAACCTATCTCAAACTCTGGAAAATGCGAAAGTCGCTCCATCAGTACAACAGCAAAGAAGCCCTGGCCATGACCATGACAAAGAATTATTGTCTGGATCAGCTCAAAGCCAAGCGCCGAGCAACTTTGCCTTTGTCCAATGATGAGCAAAGCAGCAGCAATTTACCTGATCCGCACCAGCTTGCTGAACTAAAAGACGATGCGTTAAAGATCAATTTTTTGATCGACGCCTTGCCTGAGCAGCAAAAGATCATCATTCAGTTAAGGGACGTGGAACAATACGAGTTTGAAGAAATCGCAACAATTACCGGCATGACTTTGAATGCCGTTCGGGTAAACCTTTCGCGGGCACGAAAACAAATCCGGCAACAATTGATTCAACAACACAACTATGAAATACAAAGCTATTAATCAACTTATCGAAAAATATTTCGAGGGCCTTACCACTTTGGAGGAGGAGGTGCAACTCAGGGAATATTTTGAGCAGGGAGAAATTCCTGAAGAATGGCAGTCGATCAGGCCGCTCTTCAAACTCCAAAAGGAAAATACACTTGCTGACAAGCCTTTTGAAGCTGCTTTTGATAAACAGCTGGCCAATCAAAAATCGGAAATTAAAAAGACTTTCCTGTGGCCAATAGTTGCAACCGTTGCGGCAATCGCAATTTTGTTTTTCAGTCTGTTCGATTTTAATCGCACAAGCAAAATTGAAGACACCTTTAACGATCCTGTTGAAGCTTATGCTCATGCTTCTAAAGCTTTGCAGTTTGTTGGGCTCAAACTCTCGGACGGCCTGAGTACCACAGCTATGGCCGAAACCAAACTCGATAAAGGCCTGAGCAAAATGGAAAAACTCAACTGGATAAATGCCGGAATTGAAAACACCCTGCGCCTGGGCGAAATTGATCAAACACGAAATCTTTTAAATCTTACACATAAACCATAAATTTTATAATCATGAAAAAGTATGTTATCATCTTAAGCGTGGCTTTTATGCTCCCTTTGCTGGGTTTTTCACAGACTACTTCGATCGACAAACTCTATGAAAAATATGCCGGCAAAGACTATTTTACTTCCATCAACATCTCTTCCGAAATGTTCAAACTGGCTGCAGGCCTGAGCCAGAATATGGAGGGCGAAGACGCAAAAGAACTCAACGATTTGGTGAATCAAATCAACGGCATGAAAATTCTGATTTTTGAAGATTCACTTAAAAAGAGCAAGATTGATTTTATGTCGGAACTGAATAAATCAGTTAATTTCAAAGACTTTGCCGAGCTGATGCGCGTGGAAGAAAAAGACGGAAAGGTGCGTTTTTTAACCAAAAAAGAAAACGGAGATAAAATCAGCGAAATGCTGATGATTGCCGAAGACGGTGGCGAAGTGGTGGTGATGAGTTTTACCGGTTCTATCGATTTGCAATCCATCGGAAAGCTGGCTAAAACAATGAACATGAAGGGCATGGAGAATTTGGAAAAGCTTGATAATAAATAGACTGACAGCTTGAGTTTTTTTTGAAGGCATCGAATTGTTTCGGTGCCTTCTTAGTTTTCTCACTTTCCGTTTTTCCATAAATCATGGAAATGAGTACTTTTGAATAAAGATGATTTTATGATCTATCAAGCTTATACTTGGAAACATTCTTTTCATGATTTTGAAAAAGTATTGAAGATCATCGAAGAAAGTAAAACCATACAAAATCCCGACCAATTTCATCATTTTGGAGTAATTCATTTCTTTGAAATCAGTTTCGAGCTTGCCTGGAAAATAATGAAAGATTACCTTGAAGCTGAGGGTTTCCTTGAAATAAAATCACCACGCGATGCGATTAAGCAAGCTTTTAATATCGAGTTGATTGTGCAAGGTCATTTATGGTTGGAAGCACTTGAAAATAGAAATCTTAGCGTACATACCTACAATGAAGCCCTTGCCAATAAATTGGTAAATAACATCAAAAACAACTACTTACCTTTGTTGCTGGAACTAAAAATTAAACTTTCACAAAAAATCTGATGTTTGGACTTCAACAAGCTGACTTATTGCAGATTGAAGCAATCTTTAATCGCTATGCCGAACTTGAGAAAGTAATAATTTTTGGCAGCAGAGCATTAGGAAATTATAAGGCAGGCAGCGATGCGGATTTGGCACTTTTTGGTAGTTTGCTGACTGAAAAAATAGTTTCCTCAATCCATTTTGAATTGAATGAAAACAGCCTGATGCCGTATTTTTTTGATGTAATTAACTACCACAGCATCCGCACTGAATCATTAAAGGATCATATCAATCAGCAGGGCAAATTGATTTATGAAAGGAAAAATGTATAGATAGAAATCTGGCAGAAAATTCTACCAGGCTTTTTAATAATGCAATGCCAATTGAGCTTAATATGCCCTGGCAAAATAAACCCGCTGTGCCGATGGTTTTCCGCTGTAAATACAATTACCTTCTTCGGGATAACCTTCAATCGGGATCAAACGAATGGTGGCTTTGGTTTCCTCCTTGATTTTTTGTTCTGTTTCGGAAGTGCCGTCCCAATGTGCCAACACAAAACCGCCTTTTTCGATCCTGTCCTTAAAATCGCTCCAATTATCAACTTTAAAAGTGTTTTCATTCCTGAAATCGAGGGCTTTCTGATAAAGATTTTTTTGAATCTGCTCCAGCAAATTAGCTACTTTTTGCTCCAGATTTTGCTGATACAGCGATTCTTTTTCAAGGGTGTCTCTGCGTGCTACTTCAACAGTATTGTTCTCAAGGTCGCGCGGCCCGATTGCCAACCGAAGCGGAACACCTTTCAATTCCCATTCCGCAAATTTATAGCCAGGTTTTTGTGTTGTACGGCTATCGTATTTAACCCTGATTCCCTTTGTTTCCAAGGCTTTTTTAATTTCAATGGCTTTATCAGAAATCAACTCATACTGCTCATCATTTTTGTAAATCGGCACGATAACAACCTGAATAGGAGCAAGTTTTGGAGGCACTACCAAGCCATTATCATCCGAATGCGACATGATAAGGGCTCCCATCAAACGTGTTGAAACGCCCCATGAGGTTGCCCAAACATAGTCCTGTTTGTTCTCTTTGTTCAGGAACTTCACATCGAAAGCTTTGGCAAAATTCTGTCCCAAAAAGTGAGAAGTGCCTGCCTGCAGTGCTTTCCCGTCCTGCATCAAAGCTTCAATACAATAAGTTTCGACAGCACCAGCAAAACGTTCGTTGGGCGACTTTACTCCTTTAAGCACAGGCACGGCCATCCACTCTTCAGCAAATTCAGCGTAAACCCGAAGCATCTGCTCTGCTTCGGCAATTGCCTCATCTTTAGTGGCATGAGCCGTATGGCCTTCCTGCCATAAAAATTCTGCCGTGCGCAAAAACAAACGTGTACGCATTTCCCAACGAACCACATTAGCCCATTGATTAATTAACAAAGGCAGGTCGCGATAGCTTTGAATCCAAGTGCGATAAGTGTCCCAGATAATTGTTTCTGAGGTCGGACGAACGATAAGTTCTTCTTCCAACTTAGCATCTTCATCAACAACAATCCCTTTTCCATTGGGATCATTTTTGAGTCGGTAATGGGTAACTACCGCACATTCTTTGGCAAAACCCTCCACATGGCTGGCTTCTTTGCTGAAAAAAGATTTTGGAATGAAAAGCGGAAAATAGGCGTTTTCATGCCCTGTATCCTTAAACATCTTATCCAGAGCTTGTTGCATTCGCTCCCAGATGCCATATCCATAGGGTTTAATCACCATACAGCCTCTTACTGCTGAGTTTTCTGCCAGATCGGCTTTGGTAACAAGGTCGTTGTACCACTGAGAATAATTATCTTCGCGAGAGGTTAATTCTTTGGCCATGAATTTTTGGTATAGTATTTGTATTTTTTTGCGATGAAAATGCAAAATTAGTAAAATCCTTTAGGGATAACACATAAAAGTCGGGAGGACGAAAAATGAAAACTTTAAATTTAACCTTCATCGCACTGGTTCTGCTCACAGCAGGATGTGCTTCGAGCGGTGCTGTTTACGACGATGTTTATTATTCGCGGAACGGCAACGCAACACCTGCTTCCGGAAAACAGGAAAAACTGGCTGAAGCAAGTCCCAACAAAACTTACACTTCAGCAACAGTTAAAAGCAGCAGCAATTACGATTATGAAACCTATTATCAGGACAATGCTGCACAGAACGTGACCACTGTTCAGGCCGAGCCGGTTTATCAAACCTCCGAAACAGTAACCGAAACCGACGGCACCACCTACACCACTACCGAAACTTATTACGACAGTGATTACACCAGCCGGATAAGAAGGTTTGGCTCAGGTTCGTCTTCCAATTTTGGTTATTACGACAGCTACAACACCAATTGTTATGATTGTGGTGGAAGTAATTTCTACTTTGGAATAGGATATCCTTATGGCTGGTCGTTCGGATACAGCTATGGTTATCCTTACTATGGAAGCCGCTATTACAGTCCTTTCTACAGACCTTACTACGGTTACGGCTGGGGTGGATATTATGATCCTTTCTTCTATGATCCATGGTACGCCTGGGGCCCTAGTTGGGGCTGGGGTGGCTCCTACTGGAGAGGATACAACCATGGCTATTGGAATGGTTATTATAATGGCTACTACGATGGTGGCGGCTGGGGATATCCGGATTATGGCCGTTCGAACAGATATTATGGACATAGAAGTAGTCTGGCCGGAGGAACGCCACACACTACCGGAAGTGCCAGAGGTGTGAGAGGATCTGGTGACAATAACAAAGAAACCATTGTTGGCAGTCGTGGCACACGAACCGGATCCACAACCGGTGGAAGCACTGTTACAGATAGAACCACCTCCGCAAGAGGTAGCAACACAGGCGAAAACAGAGGCAACACCGAACAAAGGCAAACTGTAGATCGCCAGGCCAGGCCTGCAAGCACTACAAACAGGATCGAAAGGCCACAAACTGAAAGAGCTACAACAACACAGCGTGAAGCCCAACCTACAGCAAACGAAAAGGTTACGGAATACAGAAACAGGTATCAGAGGCCGGCTGAAAATGCCACAACGCCTAATAATACCAGATATGAAAGGCCGAAAACCTACACTTCGCCCAGCGATCGTCAGCCACGCTCAAGCTCTGAGTATGTGAGACCACAACGCGACACAAGAAGTACCAGCACACAATCTTCAGGTAATTCTACTATCCAGTCGCGTCCCTCAACTACCAGACAGTCGCCAACTTATTCGAGTCCGTCGCGAAATACAAACACAAGAAGCTACAGCACGCCTTCCAGAAGTACAAGCTCACCATCAGGAAGCTCATCCGGAACGATTTCGAGAAGCTCGTCCGGGAGCAGCTCAAGTGGAAGTACAAGTAGCGGAAGCAGCAGCTCTTCCGGAAGCTCTTCGCGAGGAGGCAGACGATAGGCTGTCATGGATGCACAAATTCAGGTAAATGATTATTTAATAAAACCCACAAAACTGCTCACAGAAGTAAATTGTGGGTTTTTTATTCGAAATAAAAAAGAAACTATGAAAAGGATTAAGCTAATAGGAATAATACTGCTACTAACAAGCTTTGCACAGGCACAAAACGAAGTAGATGCCTTAGTTTTTTCGCAGAGCTTTTATCAGGGAACAGCCCGAAGCATGGCCATGGGCGGGGCATTCGGGGCACTTGGTGCCGACTTTTCAACACTCAGCACTAACCCTGCCGGAATGGGACTTTACCGAAGCTCGGAGTTTACTTTTACGCCTGAGATTTCGACCGGAAAAACCGCTTCGACCTATAATGGAATGTTTGGCGAAGATTCCAGAACAAACCTGGGTATAAGCAATTTAGGTTTTATAATTACCAATCCCATTCCCGAAGGAACTACCTCAACTCCATGGAGATACTACCAGTTTGCTTTTGGAATGAACCGAACCAACAGCTTCAACAACAGAAGCTTTATCAGGGGCGATAACGATGAACATTCATTGGTGGATGTTTATCTGGATAAAGTTTGGATTACTTATCCGGCTGATGATGAGATTTATGATAAATTTCCTTTCGATATTTTTCCGGCTTGGAGTGTTTATGTGATAGACACAGTTAGAAATGAAGATGGTGACCTTATTTATTCCAGTCCGGTGCCTCCGGGTGGGATTCGCCAGCAAAAGCAAACCAAAACCTGGGGATCAAACAGTGAGTGGTTGTTTGCCGCCAGTGCCAATCTGGATGATAAGTTATTCTTGGGTGCAACGGTGGGTTTGCCTTATATACGCTTCTTCGAAGAATCAGTTTATAGCGAATATGATGCAGCAGATGCCGATCCCTACTTCGATGAATGGAACTATAAAGAAACCCGCGAGTCGAAAGGCTGGGGAATAAACCTGAAATTAGGAGCCATATTGTGGCCAGTTGATTGGTTGCGCATTGGGGCAGCCTTTCATACACCAACATATTACTATGGATTAAAAGACGTATGGTACACCAGTACTGATGCCACATTAGTTCCGTTTTATGAAACCGAAATGAATTATAAACGAGAAGATTCACCTACCGGCGAATATGAATACGAGTTAACAACGCCGCTCAAAGCCATTGGAAGTGTTGCTTTTATTATTGGCAAATATGGCTCGGTGAGTGCCGATTACGAGTTTGTGGATTACAGCAATATGAAACTTCGGTCAGTAGGTTATTCATTTACAGATGAAAACGATAACATCAAAGACATCTACGGTTCAACGGCCAATCTGAGATTGGGAACAGAATGGCGCTACAGTAACCTCAGTTTCAGAGCAGGTTATGCCATTTATGGCAGCCCCTATGCTAAGGGCAATGATCTGGAGCTCACAAACCTGTCGTTTGGAATTGGTTATTCCGAGCGTGATTTTAGTCTGGATCTGGCTTATGTAAATGGCCAGAGATCAAACAATTATTATTTATACAGCTCTGTAAACTGGGAAACCAATCCTGCCAAACAAGAATTTACTTCCAATCATTTTGCGCTTACCGCACGATTCAAATTCTGATTAATTGGTTCTGATCAGCTTAAAAAAATGAGATGACAGTAGGTTGTCTCATTTTTTTTGTAAACGGTTTAAGCCTGCTTTGGCCTTCTGATGAATACTGATTCGGTAATTGTCGGGTTTCATCCCCAGACATTTCTCATAGGCATTGATAGCCCTATCAGCATTATTTTGTATCTCGTATAGTTCGCCCAGCTTCAGTGCTGCATTGGCTGCGTAGTAATACGGCAACTTTCCGCCCAGCAGAATTGTTTGCTTATAATTTTGGATTGCAGCATCCTGTTTGGCTAACCGATCTGCCACCCTGCCCTGCCGGTAATGATATTCAATTAAATCTTTTTCCTGAAACCCGGAAGGCGAAATTGCTTCCAGAACTGCTTCGGCTTGCTGATAGTACCCTCCGTCGAAAAGCAAACGCGACCTCAAAAGCTCAGGATGATAAATTATTTGATTTTCAGCATCATAAATTGCCTGCTTATCTGCATCCACCTGAACTTTTGAATATTTTCGCACTGCTTTCAATGCTTGCAAATAATTACTCGTATCTCCCTTTATCAAATCCATCCAGGCAATTTTGCGCAGCGCATCAGCTTTGTAATTAATCCCTCTGAAACTGGCTTCATACTTTTGAAAATAGATTATTGCTCTTTGATCCAGCTTTCGCGATAAGGTTTCGGCATAGAGGTAATCGAGGTAAAAAAAAGGTATATCCATTTCAAAATTACCGCGAACCTCAAGCAGTTTTTCTGCATCATCATTTTTCCCGTTTCGCATCAACAGATTCGCTTCAGCATAAAGCAAGAGTGGGGTTTTGTCATTAATCTTTTTCAGCTCCTCCATTACGCGTTGAGCCGCAAGCGTATCAGTACTCAGGTTAATTTCGATAAAACTCAAATAAAACAAGGTTTCAGGCAACCATATCGCATTTTTTTTATCCTCCTTTGCCAGCTGCGCAAGTTGCCAAAGCTGCATTCTGCCTTGCTGTATGCTGCCTTCCATCCCGGCCATGTCCAATGCCCAGGTGTATTCAGGCGGAACAGTCCCCAAAATGGCATTCAACAACCCTGCACCAAGCAGATTTGGTGCAAAATCAGGAAAGTGCTCCTGATTTGCTTTCAGTAAAAAATAAGCCTTTCTGATCTCAAGTGCAGACGTAAAATATTCTTTAAATTTCAATCGGCTAAAGGCCCATTGCAGATTTACAACAGCCAGCGACCACTTTTTAAAAGGTTCATGATCAGGCAATGCCTCCAGCTGCTTTAGCCTTGATTTACGATTTGATTCTTTCGCTTTGAAAACCGACTCTTCTTCCAAAATAAAAATCTGCAGAAAGTCCTGATAGTTTTCAATCAATGCAACACAGGCATTTGGCTCAGATTCAGCCTTAAAATCGGCCAATAGCTGACTGGCTTTCTCAAACTGCAGATTCAATGTTGCCTGATAAGCTTCCTGACATGTTGTGTCAAAACCCCATTTGGAAGCTACTACTCTTAAAGCCAACAAGTTAAATAAAACTAAAAAAAACAGGAGTTTTCGCAAGGTACAATTTGAATTAGATAGGTAAAACTAACAAAAAAGGGAACAACTAAACTGCTATTCCCTTCAATGATAATGTTTTCTTCAACTCAGGAAGAATAATGCTCGGCAATTTCGTGATCGACCAAAATACGTCCGCAATACTCACACACAATAATTTTTTTGTGCATCCTGATGTCCAGCTGATGTTGAGGCGGAATCTTGTTGAAACAACCACCGCAGGCATCGCGTTCGATCTGCACCACGGCAAGCCCGTTTCTGGCGTTGGTACGAATGCGTTTGTAAGCAACCAACAAGCGGTCTTCGATGAGTTTCTCGTTTTCCTTAGATTTCTCAATCAGAGCCTTTTCATCCTTCTCGGTTTCTTCGATGATCGAATTAAGCTCTGATTTTTTCACTTCCAGATCAGCACTCCGATCGCTCAATTTCTCTTTGGCGATTTTCATCAGTTCTTCCAGCTCGGCGAGTTTTTCGGTGAACTCGCGAATTCGTTTTTCGGCCAGTTGAATCTCGAGGGTTTGAAACTCAATCTCCTTCGAAAGCGAATCGTATTCGCGGTTGTTACGCACATTTTGTTGCTGTTCTTCGTAACGCTTTATCAGGGTTTCGCTGTCCTTGATAGCCTGTTTTTTCTCGGTAATGGCACTTGACAAGGATTTCATCTCATTGTCAATATTGTCCACGCGTGTTTCGAGGCCAATAATCTCATCTTCCAGATCCTGCACCTCAAGTGGAAGCTCACCACGGATGATACGGATTCTGTCGATCTGCGAATCAATCTGTTGTAAGGTATAAAGTGCCACAAGTTTTTGTTCAACACTTACCTCTGCAACTTCTTCTACCTGAGCCTTTTTGATGGCTTTAGTTTTTTCAGCCTGCTTTTCAACTGCCATATTTTTGATCTTTTTTAATTTCGGAAATACCTGACTGCATTTGTATCTACTTCTGAAATCAGGGCTGCAAAATTAGGAATTTTTTTCTGAATCATCTCAGCCATTAATTCTTTCGTAAATTGTTCAGTTTCAAAATGCCCTGCATCCACAACCAACAATTTGCCATCGGCTTCAAAAAAATCGTGGTATTTCAGGTCGGCCGTAACAAAAACATCAGCCCCGGCTGCCTTTGCTTTGTGCAATAAAAATGCACCCGACCCGCCACAAATTGCAATTTGTTGCACTTTTTTCCCGGTGAAAGCCGTATGTTTTAAAACAGGTGTCCCTAATTTTTGTTGAATGAATTTCAAAAACTCAACTTCCCCTACCGGTGAATCCAATTCACCGATCAATCCGGAACCAATGGCATTGTGATTATTTTCAAGCGGATAAATGTCGTAGGCTACTTCTTCGTAAGGATGCGCCGCCAACATATTTGTAATCACTTTATTAAGAAGATAATCAGGCACTATGGTTTCGATTCGGATTTCTTCTTCCTGATGTAGCTTACCAATTTGGCCAACAAACGGATTTGTTTGCTCACCACCTCTGAAAGTTCCTGTTCCGCTGATGTTGAAACTACAACTATCATAAGCTCCGATATGTCCTGCCCCGCTTTCGAACATGGCCTTGCGCACCTGATCGGCATGGGCAAGCGGACAGAATACGCTCAGTTTTTTGAGTTTATCATTTGATGCACTGAGCATGTTGGTATTCTTTATTCCCAAAATTGCTGCAAGTTTACCATTGACTCCCGATTTTACATTATCCAAATTGGTGTGCATGGCTGCGATGGCAATAGTGTTTTTGATAGCAGCAGTAACTGTTCGCTCAACCAGATTTCCATCACTGATACGTTTCAGGCCTTTGAATATCAATGGGTGATGAGCAATGATGAGTTCGCATTTTTTTTGAATAGCTTCTTCAATCACCGCTTCCGTAACATCTATGGCCAACAACACCTGATTCACTTCCGTATCAGCACTTCCGATTAAAAGTCCTGAATTATCATACGACTCCTGAAGTGAGAGATCAGCAACTTCTGTAAATACCAATAATAAATCTTTAATTTTCATATTTTTAAAAAATCTGTCAAGTTCAATAAAACATTCTTTTCCCAGGTCAATCTCCTCAACCTGAGTTGATACGATACATTAACTCAAGTTAAATTCCAATGCAGCCTCATTAAATGTAACATTTTGCAGGAAATTAGCGTAAAAATACATATTTTTGAACTTATATAAAGGACTATCTGCAAGCAATTTTTTTACATAACCCACACTAAGCGGCCATCGTAAATATGCGTATTATTTTACTTCCGTTTCTATGGATTTATCAACTGGTATTGATTCTACGTCATGCCTTGTACGATTGGGGGGTGTTTCGATCAACTAGTTTTAAAATTCCAGTCGTTTGCGTTGGAAATCTTTCGATGGGTGGAACAGGCAAAACGCCACATATCGAATATTTGATCAGACTGTTTGCAAATAAATATAAAACGGCTGTGCTTAGCAGGGGTTACGGCAGAAGCACTAAAGGATTTTTGCTTGCAAAAGGCGAGATGACCTATCGTGATATTGGTGATGAACCCATGCAATATTTTAAAAAATTTAAAAATATTACAGTGGCGGTTGATGAGAAAAGAGTCAGAGGTGTGAATACACTTTTAAACTTGCCTAATCCGCCAGAAATAATATTACTTGATGATGCATTTCAACATCGCGCAATCAGAGCCGGATTAAACATTTTATTAACGGATTTCCACAACCTCTACCCCAATGATTTCCTTTTCCCTGCCGGACATTTACGAGATGTTATCGCAGCAGCTAAAAGGGCTGATATCATCATCGTCACAAAAACACCTAAGGTTTTTTCACCCTTCACCCGTAGAAGGCTTATAGAGATCATCCAGCCAAAACCCTCTCAAAACCTTTATTTCTCGTACCTGAGTTATGGCAGGATGATACCCGTTGGCGAAACCATGCAAACTGCAACACCCAGAAGGATATCTACCATTTTGTTATTTTGCGGAATTGCCAACCCTTATCCCTTGCAGGATTTTCTACAAAATAAATGTACTGAGCTAATCACCGTTGATTTTCCTGACCATCACATCTACACCCAAAAAGACATGCATCATATTGTAAATGAATACGAAAACATACTTGGCAAAAACAAGATAATCGTAACAACAGAAAAAGATGCCATGCGTTTGATCGATTCTCCGTACTTTCGCCTGTTCAAAAATATACCACTGTTCTATATTCCGGTGGAGGTAAAATTCCATGAAGACGAACAGCTAAGTTTTGATCAACAGCTAAATGAATATGTTAGAACAACTACAGCAGACCGTTAATTATATCCGGTCAATCAACGATTTTCAACCAGAAATTGGTATTATCTTAGGAACCGGACTTGGAGGTTTGGTTGACGAAATGGAGATTGTAACAGCCATTTCTTACGAAAACATCCCACATTTCCCGGTTTCTACCGTACATGGCCACCAGGGGCGATTGATTTTTGGAAATCTTAATGGTCGCAGAATTATTGCCATGCAGGGGCGTTTTCATTTTTATGAAGGATACTCACCGGCCGAACTTACGTTTCCGGTCAGGGTGATGAAATTGCTTGGCGTAAAGTTATTAATTGTTTCGAATGCCAGCGGTGGCCTCAATCCCGAATTTTCAGTAGGCGACCTGATGTTTATCAGAGATCATATCAACTTGATGCCCAATCCTTTGATTGGAAAAAATGATGATCGTTTGGGCACCCGCTTTCCGGATATGAGCGAAGCCTACGACAAAAAAATCCTGAAGACCGCCCATGAAGTTGCCAAATCACTCAACATCAAAGTGTTTGAAGGTGTTTATGCTGCTGTTTCAGGACCTACCTTCGAAACTCCTGCTGAATACCATTACATCCGAGTGATAGGTGCTGATGCCGTTGGGATGTCAACGGTTCCGGAGGTGATCGTGGCACGTCATATGAAACTGCCTGTTTTTGCCGTTTCTGTAATCTCAGATCTTGGTGTGAAAGGAAAAATACATGAGATTTCTCACGAAGAAGTTGTTGATGCAGCCGGAAAAGCCCAACCACTGATGACGCAAATCATCAAAGTATTGCTTCAAAAAGATATCATCTAAATCACATGCCACAAAAAGGCAAACATATCTATTTTGCTTCCGATTTTCATTTGGGAGTACCCGATCACGAAAGGAGTTTGAAACGGGAGAAGAAGCTGGTTTCCTGGCTCGAAAGCATTCGTTATCAGGCAGCTGAGATTTTTTTGATGGGAGATGTGTTTGATTTTTGGTTTGAATACAAAACGGTTGTGCCTAAAGGTTATGTGAGGCTTTTGGGTAAGCTGGCCGAAATCACCGACAGCGGAGTTCCGGTGCATATTTTCAGAGGAAATCATGACATCTGGGCTTTTGATTACCTGCAAAAAGAAGCAGGAATCAACTTGTATCGTAAGCCACAAATCAGAGATTTCAATGGCAAAAGCTTTTACCTGACACATGGCGATGGCCTGGGTCCGGGAGATAATGGCTATAAATTTTTGAAAAAGGTTTTTGAAAATCGCTTTAATCAGTGGCTTTTCCGTTGGCTACATCCCGATCATGGAACGAGAATGGGACTGTATTTCTCGCATAAAAGCAGGATTGCCAACGTAGCCCGCGAAGAAAAAAGCAATTTTAAAATCGTTGCCGAAGAAGAAATGCTGTATCACCATTGTCAAAACCTGATTAAATCAGGTGAGCATTACGACTTTTATATTTTTGGTCACCGGCATATTCCGCTGGATTTTCCACTGAGTGAAAAGGCAAGAATGATTATCCTGGGCGATTGGGTAACGAATTTTACCTATGCCGTTTTTGATGGAGAAAAATTGGAATTGAAACGGTTTGAATCCTAAAAAATGTTCAGGGATTTAGATGAATTGCCTTGATTTGTCCATTTTCAATGTCGAATTGCATACTCATCAAAGTATTAACTGCAACACTCGTGTATCCGGGTTCCCATTTTTGTAAATCTTCTAATGCCGTGATCAGCTTTTTGTTTAAATCCTCATTTAACCCCCGATCTACTTTAAAATCAAGGGCTTTTCCTTTGCAATTTACCACAAATTTTAAATAAACTGATCCTTGAATTTTTGATTCAGGTTTTACCTGTTTAGTAAGGCTGGTTGAGAGCTTATGCAATCCCCCTTTGAATTCAGGTTTCAGTCTTACTGATGTAAAACTATCATTTTCACAGGGGTTAACCATTTGAACCTTGTTGTCTGTCTTCTCCGATTCAACTTGTGTAAAACCAAAATTCATCAAAAGAAAAAAGATAAACGTAATGGCAATTGCTTTCATAATGAAATGTTATTGCAAATTTACGAAATGAAATTATCCTAATGCAATATTTTCAACAATAAAATCGATTGGAAAAGGAATTTTACCTCACCGATTGGGGGATTATTGCCAGGAAAAATTTGAAAATCATTGAATTTTTGCTTGGCACTTAGCATAATTCCGTCGCTGACGGGACGGCACTTTCATTCATAATCCTTTTTTCTACCCGCATTTGGTGCCTAACGGCACTGAGCAGTTAGATCCAAAATGATTTGTTGCATATTTGGCTAAACCAGAATCTGAGCCTATGATCCCGTAGGGATCAAATACGGGTAGAAAAACATACCAAAAAAGATCATTCCATCCGGTCAGGAACGGTAAATCATGGATAATTATTATTTTTCAACCCAGATTGGGCAATCAATGGCACAGGGCGTACTGAGCCAAAATTCTTTGTTGAATAATGCTCTAAGCTCTGAGCCTATGATCCCGTAGGGATCAAATACGGGTAGAAAAACATACCAAAAAAGATCATTCCATCCGGTCAGGAACGGTAAATCATGGATAATTATTATTTTTCAACCCAGATTGGGCAATCAAT
>Ga0334900_1000124_pt1 | contig 133625 bp, 142 predicted proteins | sample GraSluR3_MG_2_FD_207231 | JGI IMG/M metagenome (GOLD analysis project Ga0334900, IMG submission 207231) | Sludge microbial communities from methane-producing bioreactor in Wageningen University, Netherlands - Granular Sludge_31_08-R3 | ecosystem: Engineered > Bioreactor > Anaerobic >... | reverse complement strand
TAAAACATATAGCTTTGGCTTGTCTAAATTAATATCTGTTTTATAGCAATTATTATTTTCCCAATAATCTTGCCATTTTTTTTCTATTTTATTAAAATTGTATTTCATAAAAGAAGTAACATAGATAAAATTCCTAAAATAATTGATATCACTATGCCTGACCACCACCACAAATCAACATTTATTTTTTTTCCACCTAATAATTTTTCTGTAATTGGCTTAAAATATCTAAAAAAGAAAGATATTGAATATCCCACAGCAACACCAAACAAAACTGCTCTTAATATGTTTAATATGTTTTTTATATCTATATCTATCATAAATGTTTTTGTTCTAGGGGTATAACATATCACTATTCTTATTACTCTCACCGCGAGCAAAAGAGCCAAAAACAGATGCTTTTTTAACTTGGTGCTTTTCAAAAATTGGCATTATTTCTGATTGTATTTTTCTTACCTCTTTATTCATTATGATTATTATAACAAAAATCAATATAAAAAGAAATGCCTATATCCCAAAAAGATTCTTAGCGTTAATCGTAGTTTTCTCAATTATTTCCTCCCTTGATACGCCCTTAATTCTTGATATTTCATCAATAATTAAATCTATTGAAAAAGGATTGTTTCTCTCTTCAAAATTAGGAGGAGACAAGTAAGGGCAATCCGTTTCCAATAGTATTCTTTCTAAAGGAATTGCCTTAATTGATTCATCTAAATCAACTTTAAAAATAATTCCATTAATTCCAAAATAGTAGCCCAGCTTTAATAACCTTTCTGCATCCTCTTTTGTTCCAGTAAAACAATGAATTACTCCTCTGTTATTTTTTTGGGAAAGTATTTCAATTAAATCATTAAAAGCACTCCTACAATGAATAACTATTGGCAAATCAACCTCTTTAGCTAGGTCCAATTGATTTTCAAAGATTTCTTTTTGCTTGTTAACATACTCTTCTCTTCTTGCTTTTCCTTTCGGTTTATACCAATAATCAAGACCTGCTTCTCCTATCGCAACCACACCCTCCTTTTGAGACAACTTCTTATAATAATCATAGTCAAAATTTTCTTCTTTTTTTTCTACTTCTCCTTTAATTTTTAAATTAGATTCTATGTTTAGTGGATGAAGACCAACTGAAGCATAAACACCCTCCCTTACTAGAGAAATGCAATCTCTTGAGCTTTCTTTGTTTGTCCCAATATTAATTACTTGATAATTGCTTTCAATTAATTTTTTAATTAAGTCCTCTCTATCATTATCAAATTCAAAAAAATTAAGATGTGCATGGGTGTCAATTATCATATCCTTAGAAACAATGGTTCTGCTTTTAGTGTTTTAATTTGTTCCTCCATCTTACTTGCGGTATCGGGTAAGAAGGGCCTTAGCATATGAGATATATTTTTAAGCGAATAAATTATATTACTAAAAATTATTTTATTTTCATTTTCATCATCTATAGCCCATGGTTTTTTCTCTTCAATATATTTATCGCAAAAAGAAACCAGCTCCCATATCTCACTAAGAGATTCATTAAATTGAATAAAATTATCGTTTACCCTATCTTCTATTTCTTTATTCTTATCAATAAACACTTGTTCTATTTCTTCATTGATGACAATGCCTTTCTTGTTTATCATTGCAAGAGTTCTTGATAATAAGTTACCTATTCCACCAGCTAAATCAGAATTATATCTTTTTTCAAACTTTTCAAAAGTAAAGTCGCCATCGCCCAGTGCAGGAATTTCCCTTAATAGAAAATATCTAACGGCATCACATCCATATTTTTCAATTAATTCATATGGATTAATAACATTGCCCAAACTTTTTGACATTTTTTGATTATCAACAGTGATGTATCCATGGACAAACAATGTTTTGGGTAAACTAATTCCCGCTGAAAGTAACATTGCAAGCCAGTAAACAGAATGAAATCTATTAATTCCCTTTCCTATTACATGTATTTTAAAATCATTGTTTTGCCAAAATTCTAAAAACCTAGATTCATCACTACTTCCATAACCCAGAGCATTAATATAGTTTGACAAGGCATCAAACCAAACCCACATTTTCTGCGTACTGTCTTCTGGGACATCAATGCCCCAACCTTTTGCTCTTTCGCTCGTTCTTGATATACAAAAATCTTGTAATCCAGAATTAATGAAGCTAAGTATTTCGTTTTTTCTTGATTGAGGCATAATTTTAACCTCATCTTTTTCAATTAATTCTTTTATTCTATCTTGATAGTCAGACAATTTAAAAAAATAATTCTCTTCTTCAATTAACTCTGGCGCCACCTTATGATCAGGACATAATCCATCAACAAGATCTTCTTCTTTATAATACTCTTCGCATCCAACACAATAAAGGCCACTATATTTTTTCTTATATATATCTTTCTTGCAAGCAGTCCATAATTTTTGAGCACCATCAAAATGTCTTTTTTCAGTTGTTCGTATAAAATCATCAAAGCTGATATTTAATTTTTCTTTCAAGTTATAAAAATTGAGATAATTTTTGTAAACAAAATCAGAAACATCTTCACCTGCATTTTCAGCACTTCTCACATTTTTTAAACTATTTTCATCTGTTCCTGATAAAAAGAAAACATCGTCGCCCATTGCCCTGTGATGTCTGGCAATTACATCTGCCTGAATAAGTTCTAGTGTGTGTCCCAAATGAGGCGAAGCGTTAACATAGGGAATTGATGTAGATACAAAAACTTTTTTCATTCTTTCTTACTTTTAAAATAATCTCTTAAACTTTCAAAAAGTATTCCTGCAACAGGAATTGCTAAAATAGCACCCATAATGCCCCATAGAGCACCACCTACTAAAATAGAAATTAAAACTAATGAAATTGGTAATCCGTTTATCTTTTTTGTTAATATAGGCATTAAAACATTGCTTTCAATCTGCTGAATAATAATTGAGAAAACTGTAACACCAATTGCCTTGGGAAGTGAATCTAATAAAACGAACAAAGCAACAAGTATTCCAGCAACAATTGGACCAATCATTGGAATGATGTTTAATACTCCAGCTAATAACCCCCACATTAAAGCAAACTTAATATCAAAAATTACACAAAAAACAAAAGTCATAACACCTATAAAGATAGATGAAATTATTCTACTACCAAACCAACCAACAACATGCTTTTGACTTCTCTCCCATCTATCTAAGACCTGCTCTTCAAGTTTTTTAGGTGTAATCATTCTAATCCCCTTTAGGATGTCAAACTTTTCAATTGAAAAGAACAAAGCCAATGTAAAGACAGTAATTCCTGCAAAAATACTTCCGAATAGTCCTGCAAAAATATTAAATATATTAGATGATATTTTAATTAATGTTTCATTAAATTGAGTTCCTAAATCATAAAATCCTTTAGGCGAATAATCTAAACCTAACTGACTTAGAAATGATGGTACTTCTCTAAAATAATCTCCAAACGCATTACCAAATGATTGAATTTCAACAATCAATGGTGGAACTATCAAAAAGATAAAAAGTCCTAAAATAAATAAAAGAGTAAAATAAACAATCACCGAAGATATGACTCTATTAATTTTAAGGGCATCAATAAGGGGATTAACAAGAATTGAAATAACGAGACCTAAAACAACCCAGCCAATTATACTTTTTAAAAGAAAAATTGTGTAAAAAAGAAGTATTACAAAAACAATCTTAAAAATTGTTTGCCATGAAATGTCTATTTTGGTCATAATTTTATTTCTTTATTTTTAAATGGTCCTATTAAGGCCATATTTAATTTTTCATTTTTAAAAATATCTTTTGCTACACTTATAATATCTTCCGGAGTTACATTGTCAATCTTTTTAAATATGTCCTCCATCGGAATTATATCATTTTTCAAAAGCTCTTGCATTCCATAAAAAGATGCTTGTGCATCCGATGACTCCATTTTTAAGATAATTTTACCCTTAATGCATTCTTTTGCTTTTCTAAGCTCAACATTTGAAACCTTTATTTTAGTTAATTTTTTATACTCTTTTAGAATAGCTTCTATTACCTTGTCTAGTTTTTTATTATCCACCCCAGCGAAAGTAACCAATGATCCAGTATCAGTATCGCTATTATTATATGTTCTTACATAATATGCTGCTCCTAATTTTTCGCGAACCTCTTTAAATAATCTTGAACTCATTGAGCCACCTAAAATTACAGACATTACATCTAATGTTATTTTATGAGGATGAAGCATATCATAACCCCTTACACCAAGGGCAATGTTTGTTTGATTTGTTTTTTTATAAATTGTTTTAATTTGTGGTTTATTCTGTCTCTCAATTACACCAATTTTTTCTTTTGGTTGGTTGTTATTAATTTTTGAAAAATATTTCTTTACTTTTTCAATTGTTTTTTCTTCATCAATATTGCCAGCAACACAAACTATTGTGTTTGTTGCAACATAGTGATCATCCATATATTTCTTAATGTCTTTTCTTTGAATTGAAGAAACACTTTGTCTTGTTCCGGCAATATCCCATCCAGCTGGCTGATTGCCATAAAGAACTTGTTTCCATAAGTCCCCTATATACATCATAGGGTTTTCTCTGTACATATTAATTTCTTCAACAATCACTCCCTTTTCTTTTAATAATTCTTTACTGGGTATTTTTGAATTTAAGAATATATCAGACACCCAATCTAGGGCTATGTCAAAATTAGAATAATTTACTTTTGCATAATATCCAGTATATTCTTCCCCTGTAAAAGCATTAAACTCTCCACCAACATTATCTAGCTCTTCTGCTACCTCCATTGGGCCCTTTCTCTTTTCTGTGCCCTTAAAAAGCATATGCTCTAAAAAGTGAGATATTCCTGAAATATCTTTATTTTCATACTTAGATCCCGCTTTAACTAAAATTAAAACAGTTACTGCTTTTGTTCCTTTTTGTGGCACTGTAATTATTCTTAATCCGTTTTTGAGTTTTGTTTTTCTGTACATTTTTTTAATTCTTTTTTTAATTCTATCATTTTTAATTCTCTATTTACCGTTAGTTTAAAGAATTTCTCTAACTCTTCAACCCTTTTAGCCATATCTTCTTTTGATTTTTCAAGATCTTTTTTTGAAGAATAAATTTGTTCTGATGCTTTATTTAGTGCTTCTGATAAACTAACTATTTCTTTGTCCAAGCTACCAGTAATAAAAACTGCTCTTTCTCCCACAGGAAGCTCTTTAGCAAAACCTTGCAATTCTCTTAATGAGTTAGAAATGTAGGAGAATAAAACCTTATCAATTATAAAAGTCATTAATAAGGCAATAAAACAAAGCATTGCAGCGTTAAAGCTAAAAGAAGGAATAAAAAGCAAAACTATTAAAATAGTGAAAAATGGAAGAAAGAAAAGAAAATAAAACTTTGGAGCAATACTTGAAAGAATAACATCTTCGGTATCTTCGCCCCTTTCTGTTAATATTCTCCTACATTCTTTAACTGCCTTAAACATTGCTTGCTGACAGAAAAAAGTTGCAAAAGCACAAGAAAAGAAAATGGCAATGACACCACCGATTACAACAATCATTAAATCCAATGATGATGCTTGATTTACCCATAGTGCTAGAATTATTAAAACTAAAACAGAAAGACCTCCTGCAAAAATATTAATTGTTGTGCTTCTAGATATATAAACTAAAGATGTAAATATTTTTTTAATATCATCTGTTGATGAAGAAATAATTTTTCCTTCTGAAGAAACTCCCTCATTAACTATTCTAATTTCTTCACCAAACCAAAACTTTGCTCCTCCATATCTTATCACACCCAAAAAGCTAAAAATTAAAACCATGACAGGAAAAGCATAAAGAAAAGCATTTCTTGTTGTTTCTAATTCAAAACTCGCAAGAGATAATATTAAGAAAAATGAAAAGGCGCTACAAAGCATAGACCATCCTATGATCGGCAATAATATGTTTAAAGTATATGGAAAATTAATTTTCATTTATTGTTGAAATTAAGTCGCTGATCTTAACTCTTTTTTGATCCATCGTGTCCCTACTCCTTAATGTTACATCTTCGTTATTAATACTTTCAAAGTCAATTGTTATTGCAAAAGGTGTTCCAATTTCATCTTGCCTTCTATACCTTCTTCCTATTGCACCCGCCTCATCGTATTGGCAAGAAAATTTATCCTTTAACAAGTCATAAACTTCTCTTGCTTTTTTCGTTATCTCTTCTTTATTTTTAACAAGAGGCAAGATTGCTACTTTAACTGGAGCAATGTTACTACTTAATTTTAATAGGAATTCTTTTTCCTTGTTTCCTTCAGTGGTGGTTGTTCTTCCTCCCTCAACTTCAGTAAATGCATCACACAATACTGCTAAAAATGTTCTATCTAGTCCGCATGATGGCTCAATAACATACGGAAGATATTTTTCTTTTGTTTGATCATCAAAATAATTAAGATCTTCTCCTGAAAATTTTTGATGTTGAGATAAGTCAAAATCACCCCTGCTGGCAATTCCTTCAATTTCAGACCAACCAACAGGAAAATTATATTCTATATCAACGCACCCCTTAGCGTAATGAGCTAACTCATCTTTTTCTTGCTCCCTTACTCTTAAGTTCTCTTTTTTAATTCCCAAAACATTAATATACCAATTCATTCTTTGATCTATCCAATATTTGAATGCTTCGTCTTCTTTTCCTGGCTTAACAAAATATTCCATTTCCATTTGTTCAAACTCCCTCATTCTAAATATAAAATTGCCGGGAGTAATTTCATTTCTAAATGCTTTTCCAATTTGAGCAATACCAAAAGGTACTTTTGTTCTTTGAGTGTCTAAAATATTCCTGTAATTAACAAATATTCCTTGAGCTGTTTCTGGTCTCAAGTAAGCTGTGCTAGCACTATCTTCAACGCTCCCAACAAAAGTTCTAAACATTAAATTAAAATTTCTTGGATCCATTAATTCTCCCTTGCATTCAGGACATTTGTTATCTTTTAAATGGTCTGTTCTAAACCTTTTGTGGCACTTTTTACACTCAGAAAGAGGGTCTGAAAATGTTTCTGTGTGTCCCGATGCCTTCCATATATTTGGATTCATAATAATAGCAGAATCTAATCCAAAGATATTTTCTCTTTGGGAAACCATATAATTCCACCAACTATTTTTAATATTATTTCTTAATTCTACTCCTAATGGTCCAAAGTCGTAAAAGCCACCTATTCCTCCATAGATATCAGAAGATTGAAAAACAAATCCTCTTCTTTTTGTAAACGATATTATTTTATCAAAATTATTATTTTCCATATTTATTAAAAACTCATCTGAGCATAAAGTATATCTGTTTTAGCTGTAAGTGTTTTTCCAGTCCATTGGTCTGTTCCAGATAATTGCGCTGCTCCTAAAAGTATAATTACCTCATCTGCTAGTTCTGGTTGAATTGATACTTGGAAAGCACAAACTTTTGGCTCTTTAACAGATCCGGAACCTGCAGGAATACTACCGATATTACAAGTAATCTCACTTGTTTCTTCATTGTATATGATCTCTGAGCCCTCTTGTGCGTATGTTTTGTTTTCAAAGGTAATACTTTCTGGTAAAGCAGTAACAATCTTAGCATTATCAACATCATTAAGTGTGCTAGTAGCGGACCATTCTATTGTTAAATATGTTTTTTCTCCTGTCTGTAATGGATAAGGACCACTATTTTCAAAATATTTATTATCGGTATAAAACTTTTGAGCAATGCCGACAGATGACTCTATTCTTGTCAAAAAGTCCTGTCTTGTTTCTCCTATTGTTACTGTATTTTTAATAGTGGGATTCTTATTTTCTAAACCGTCTACTTTAATTTCTTCTAGAGCATTTACCCAAAGCTCAACTTTACCAATTTGACCAATTTCTAAAAGAGACAGTTCGCTAACATCTTTTGCTTCCCAAATAATTGAACCGTCTTCAATTTTTGCTCCCTCAACCTCAATGCTGTCCATATCAATATATTTATTTTCTAATCTTGTAATTAGTGCAAGATCCCTTAGTGATTGATCTCCAATATTTTGAAAAATTATTTCATAATGAAGTTTTTCTCCTGGGGACACAGCATAATCAGAACTATCGTTTACCCTTTGGGTTAAATAAATTGATGGTGAGCTAATTTCAACACCCTTGATAACCTCCTTTAATAAGATAAAGTTACCATCTTGCCATATTCCAATTTTTGCTCTAAATACTTTTTGCTCAGACGATTCTCCATTTAAAATTCCGGAAATATCAATTCTCCCTGAGCTAGCACCTCCCAATAATGCAATGTCAAACTGCGTATTATCTATCGCTTTTGGCTGAGAATAAAGAAAATCAAACCCTGAAGGATAATTAACATAGCAAGTTAAATCAGTTAATGGATAATCAACATTAGAAGAATAATCAACCCTTAAAGAAATCGCTTTTCCTGTACCAACCCTAGTGGGGGCCTCTATTGAAATATTTATTGGAGTTTCTCCTAAAATAGTTGTAAAGGTAGTTGAAACCTCACTTCTTGTTTTTAGATCCTTTGGCTGAAAAGAAATGCTCGCTTTAGCAATTTTAACATCTCTTTCTTTTCCTAAAAGAACTGCATTAAACTTAAATGCCCTCTCTTCTCCAGGATAAATATCTCCCCCGAGCTCACTTGAAGACATTGTCTTTATTTTCCCTCCATTAGAAATCACTGAACTTTCAGGATATTCAAATATTAATTCTGGACTCTCTAATCTAATGTTTCCGTTGTTTTTAACCTTAACTATATATTCAATTTCTTCGCCAACATCAGTTTTCTCTGGAGCTAATATTTCAATCCTTAAAACTTCCTTAGAAAAAGACATATTTTGCCAAGACAAATAAGCAAAAACACCTGTAGCAATTAAAATTAGTAAAAATAGTATTGTTCTTTTTTTCATTATATTAATTCTTTAAGTTTTGATATAAGCTTCCTTATTACTTTTTCTTCTTTCCCTGATTTATATGCAACAACCCTCTCTAAAGATCTCAGTATTCTTTGAATATCATCTTTATTCAAATCCGTTCTTCCTTTGGTTAATTCTTCAAAAATTTCTAGCATTTCTTTACTATCAGAATCATTCCACCCACCCTTACCTTTTTTAAGTTCTTCACTAATCTTTCTTTTTTCTATTTTTTCGTTGCCCTTAAAAAAGCTTGTATCTTTTTCTTTTGCTAACCTTCCCTCTCTTTGGATAATTTTTTTATTTTCCTCCTTTTTAATAAGCCAAGGATTCTTTGTTTCTTCTTCTTCCCAAGGTTCTTGATTGTTCATATTTTTTTAATATTTAAGTATATTTTATTGTCATCAATATTTATCTCTTTTAAATCTTCAGCAGATAAAATGAATTCATTGGCCAATACTTCACTTAAAATATGTTCTTTGTTCCTTTCAAGTATTGTATCAAAAAAGTCACTTTGAGCATAGTAAACATTGATTCTATCCTCGGGAATAAATCCATTATCTTTTCTCATTTGTTGAATTTGTCTAATTATTTCTCTAACATTGCCTTCTTCTTTCAATTCAGGCGTAATTGTTGTGTCTAATTTAACATCTTCATTTATTCCTTTATCTTCTTTAACTTCTTTGACATTAATTTCTTCTTTTATTAAGCCAATCAATTCTTCCTTATTTGTTTTTAAATCTTTTACACTAAGAGACAAAAGAGCTTGTCTAACTTTAATTCCTTGCTTTGATCTTTCTGCTAGGGCCAAGTTAACAATATCTCTTGCGTTTTCCATCTCTTCCTCTAATTTTTCATCAATTAAATCAAGATTTGGTTGAGGATAATCACACAAATGAACGCTCTCTCCATTTTTCATTTTTAAAAAAATATCTTCTGTAATAAATGGAGTAAATGGTGCCATTAATTTAATTAATTTAGAAATTGCATAATGAAGAGTATATGTCGCTTCTTCTTGCTCTTTTTCATTTTCTGGTTTTTGAAATCTCCTGCGAGATCTTCTAATATACCAATTTGATAAGTCATCAATATAGTCATTAAATAATCTTGATGCTTTTGTTAATTCATAACCGTCCATCCATTTAATAACATCCCTGTTTAGTTTTTCTGTCCTTGAAATTATCCATTTGTCTAGTAGGTTTTCTGTTCCTTCGTTAAAGTTATCTTTTTTATAAGTTTCAAAAAAGGTAAAACAATTATCTAATCCTGATATAACTTTTCTCCAATATTCTTTTACTTTATCTTTTGAAAATCTATAATCTTCTCCGATTGATGTTGATGCAAGTAAAAAATATCTCAAAGCATCAGCTCCAAAAGAATCAAATATTTCATCAGGTGCTGGATAATTTTTAAGTTTTTTACTTAACTTTCTTCCTTTGTCATCTAGTACAAGACCATTAACAATTACATTTTTAAACGCTCCGTGTGATTTTCCTAAGCCAATGTCTTCAAGAGTTAATGCTGTTGCTAAAACATGAAGAGTGTAAAACCACCCTCTTGTTTGGTCTAATCCTTCGGCTATAAAATCAGCAGGATATGTTTTTTCTACTAATTCTTTATTCTCAAAAGGATAATGCCATTGAGCATAAGGCATTGAGCCCGATTCAAACCAACAATCAAAAACCTCTGGCGTTCGCTTCATTTCCTTTCCACAAGAACATTTTAATTTTACATCATCAATATGTGGAAGATGCAAATCATTAGGATTGCCTAATTCTTCAATAGAACCAATACATTTTTTCTCTCCACACTCACACTCCCAAATAGGAATTGGTGCTCCCCAGAACCTACTTCTAGCAACATCCCAATCTCTTGCTCCTTCTAGCCATTTACCAAACCTTCCTTCTTTAACATTTTGAGGAACCCAATGGATATTCTTGTTATTCTTAATTAATTGTTCTTTTATTTTTGTAACTAAAATATACCAACTTTCAATTGCATAATAAAGCAACGGTGAATCACACCTCCAACAATGAGGATAATCATGGGTAATTAATTCTTCTTTAAAGAATAATCCTCTTTCTTTTAAGTTATCAATAATTTTTGGATTAGCATCCATTACAAACTCTCCCTCGTAATCTCCTTCTTTAAATGTTCCGTCTCTATTAATTAGATGCTGAAATATTAAATTATTTTCTTTAGCAATATTAAAATCATCTTCCCCGTGCATTGGATTAATATGCACTATACCTGTTCCGTCTTCGCTTGAAACAAAATCAGCAGATAAAGCTTTGCAGTAATTATTAGGAATATAGTTAAATAACGGTTCGTAGGATATGCCAACCAATTCGCCTCCTTTTACCTTTTTAACTACCTCTCCTTCTTCAATGATTGACAATCTATCTTCTGCAATAATATATGTTTCATTGTTTGACTTAACATAAACATAATCAATATCTTTATTTAACGCCAAAGCAATATTTCCAGGAAGTGTCCATGGTGTAGTTGTCCAGACAAGAAAATAAAGATTTTCTTCAATTTTAAACTTAACATAAACTGATTTGTCTTTTACTTCTTTGTATCCTTGATTTACTTCAAAGTTAGATAAAGTGGTCCCACAACGAGGACAATATGGAGAAACACGATAATTTTTTTCTACTAATTTTTTATCCCATAATTGCTTAAAAACCCACCAAACTGATTCAATATAATTATTATCCATTGTAGAGTAAGCATTACTATAATCAGCCCAACGACCAACTCTTTCTAATGTTTTTTGAAAGTCATCAACACAAGCAAAAACTGATTGCCTGCAACAGTCATTAAATTTTTCTATACCAATCTCTTCAATTTGTTTTTTATTATTCACCCCTAGTTCTTTTTCAATAAGATTTTCTATAGGAAGACCATGGCAATCCCAACCAACTCGCCTGGGTACCTGATAGCCCTTCATTGTCCAATATCTTAAAACTGTATCTTTAATTGTAGTTGCTAAAATGTGACCATAATGAGGCTTACCTGTCGCAAAAGGAGGGCCATCATAAAAACTAAAATAAGGAGAATCTGATCTATTCTCAATTGATTTAGAAAAGATATCTTTTTCTTTCCAATATTCTAATATTTTTTCTTCTCTATTCATATTTCTCTTATTTCACCTGTTTGGATCATTAATTCTGCTCTTTTATTTAATAATTCTTCATCACTAATTTCTTTAATATAACCTTCTAGCAACCATAATGGATCTCCATGAGACACAATTAATATATTTTTATTTTCAAAACTATTTTCTATTTCTTTTAATACTTCCAACATTCTTTTTCTGCAATCATTCCATGTTTCTCCTCCAGGGGTTGGCTCATTAAACTTTTTGCTTTTATCATTATTATAATATGCCCACGCTTCATCTTTATGCTTGCCCCCAAAAATGCCCCAATTAATATCTCTCAATCGTGTATCGTATATTATTTTTTCTAAATCAAAACCAATAATTTCTGAAACTATTTTAACAGTTTGCCTAGTTCTTAATATATCTGAGCAATAAATATGCTCTATCCCTTTGTCTTTTAATTTCTCTCCTGCTTCTTTAGCTTGAGAAACACCTTCTTCAATTAGAGAACAAGGCGGATTATCATCAGGAAAACAATAGATTATATCCTTCATTTCTGTTTGGTGAATATTTTTACCGTGCCTTAGAAAAAAGTACTTATTTTTTAACTTCATATAGTAAAAATAGCAGATTTCTACCTTTTAATCAATAATAATCTACATCTTTTGAGGTGCAGATATTCCCATAATGTCTAGTGTGTTTTTAAGAGATATTTTAGATAAAGCAACAAGGCCCAATCGTGCATCTCTTAATTTTTTGTCATCAGTTAAGACCTGGCAATCTGTATAGAACTTATGAAATGCAGTAGCTAAGTCCAGTGCATACTGAGTAATTCGGTGAACCTCATAATCATTAGCTGTGTCTTCAATTATCTCTGGCAATCTTATTATTTGCTTTATTAATTCTAACTCTCTTTTGTGATTTAATAATTCAATATTATTAATTTTATTAATTCTTAATTTCTTTGAATTCCTTAAAATGCTTGATATTCTGGCATAAGCATATTGGATGTAATATACTGGATTTTTTTCTGATTGCTCTTTAGCTAAATCCATATTGAAATTAAGATGTGTGTCTGATGATTTTTGCAAGAAAAAGAACCTTATAACATCAACTGGAATTTCTTCTAGTAAATCATCCATTGTTATTGCTGTTCCTAATCTTTTTGACATCCTTAATACCTTGTTATCTTTTTGAACAGTAACAAATTGTAATAAAATTACTTCTAATTTATTCATATGCCCTAGAGCTTCAGTTCCCGCAATTAATCCTTGAACATCACCAAAATGATCTGCGCCCCACACATTAATTACTTTATTAAATTTTTGTTTTTCAAATTTATGACGATGGTATGCGATATCACCTAATAAATATGTATTTTCGCCATCTGATTTAACAATTACCCTATCTCTTTCATCGCCAAAAGCTCTGGACATAAACCACTCAGCACCTTCTTGCTCATAGGTTAGTCCTGTATTTCTCAAATAATCTAAAACTTTATTAACTTCATTCTTTTTGTATAAATCACTTTCGTTAAACCATTCATCATATTTAATATTTAACCTCTTTACTGTTTTTTTAATCATCTCATCCATAATAATCTTTGCTGCTATTTTTCCTGCCTTGTATGGATCTTTTTCTTTTATTCTCTTGTTTAACTGATCAATATATTCTCCAGAATATTTTGCCTCTTCATTTTTTAGCACAGAATGACCTAAAGAAAGGATCTGTTTTCCATGATCATTAATATAGTATGCTTTTTTAACATCGTAACCATATTTTTTTAATATATTGCCCAAAACATCACCAAAGGGCCCGCCTCTACCATTGCCAACCGTTAATGGACCAGTTGGGTTTGCTGAAATAAATTCAATTTGAATTTTTTCTTTTTTGCTTTCAAATTGACCAAAATTATCTTTTTTCTTAAAGACATCTTTAATTTTTAAGTAATAATATTCTTTTGATATATAAAAATTAATAAATCCAGGATAAGCAACCTCTATTTTCTCATAATATTTACCATCTATTTTGTTTTTTATCTTCTCAGCCACCTCCATTGGATTCTCTTTCTTTTCTTTTGCTAATTCCATTGCGATACTAACAGAATAATCACCAAAAGAGCTCCTTTGAGGTCTAGAAACTTTAATAGCAAAATCTCCTTCAATTTGAAGATTCTTTAATGAATCTAAAACACTTTTTTTAATTTCTTCTCTTATATTCATAATAACTCTTTCATTCTAGCAAAAAATCGTCTAGAATGGAATATATGGAGAACTTAAAGAATAAAAAGGCATATTATGACTATGAAATACTTGAGAAGTTTCAGGCGGGCTTAGTTTTGAACGGGCAAGAGGTAAAATCCCTAAGAACAAGAGGAATTAGTTTATCAGGAACATTCATTGAAATTAAAAAAGGTGAGGCCTTTTGGGTCAATGCTGTCATTCCCTCATACCAACCATTAAATACAGACAAGAATTATGATCCTCAAAGAGCAAGAAAGTTACTTTTAAATAGAGAAGAAATTAACTATCTAACCCAGAAAACAAAAGAAAGGGGCTTGACTTTAGTGCCACTTTCGGTTTATACTAAGGCATACAAAATCAAACTTGAATTTGGACTCGCTAGAGGAAAAAAGAAGTTTGATAAAAGAGAATCCATTAAAAAAAGAGAAGTCGAAAGAAAGATAAAAAGTGAAATAAGCACAAGGGGGTGAATTCGCTTTGACAAGGATTTGAAGGCAATATGCAAGTCGAGTTAATTCTCAAAACTCGTAAAACTTGGAGAAACCAAACTAAGTGTAAACAACTTATTTGAAGAACCTGCATTAGCATACGCATAATGCATGTCCTCCTACCGATTCTCGCTGGGTAGCAAAGGGCACAATCATTGCGAGATTGATAATATATTTTTGATTTAGGATATATTATTGAAAAAATATAAATTAAGCTTAGGATAATTTTTTCCATTTTCTAATCCTGAGTTAAATTAAAATGGAATAAACTTGTAGAGTTATTATTAGATAATTTTTGGACGCGGGCTCATTACTCGCCACCTCCACAATCAAATTGAACAAACCACAATACAATAATCAAATAAGAGCAGAAGAGGTTAGATTAGTCGACGAAGAGGGCCAGCAATTAGGCATTTTTAATTTGCCTGATGCACTAAATCTAGCAAAAGAAAAGGGGCTTGATCTAATTATGGTAACAGACAAAGCGGTGCCACCAATATGTAAGATTGGTGACTACGGCAAATACCTTTATTCCCTGCAAAAGAAAGAAAGGAAGAATATTGCTGGAAGTAAGCATGGCGAAACAAAGAATATAAGGTTATCATTCAATATTTCCGATAATGATATGCTAACAAGAGTAAAAGCTGCAGAAAAGTTTTTGAACAAGGGCGACAAGGTTAACATTGAATTAAGATTAAAGGGAAGAGAAAAGCAGTTATCAAATGTTGGATTTGAAAAGATTAAAAAGTTTATTACCCTATTAGAAGAAAAAGTAGCAATTAAAGTTGAAAAAGAAATAAAAAAAGAGCCCAAGGGACTATCAGTGACTATATTAAAAAAATAATATGAAAGAAAAAACAAGAAAATCATTAACAAAAAGATTTAAAGTAACAAAGTCGGGAAAAGTTTTGCGAAGAGCAGTTGGGCAAGACCACCTTTTGTCTAAAAAATCTTCAGACAAAAAAAGAAGCTTAAAGAAGATGGTTGAAATGTCAGCTCCAGAAGCAAAGAAAATTAAAAAATTATTAGGAGTATAAAAATATGGTAAGAGTAAAAAGAGGCGTTGCCGCAAACAAAAGAAGAAAGAAAGTTATCAAAGCTGCTAAAGGATATAAGTGGAGTAGAAAATCCAAGTATGTTGCAGCAAAACAAGCTCTATTAAAAGCATGGGCTTATGCTTATAGAGATAGAAAAGTTAAAAAAAGGGTCAAAAGACAACTTTGGCAAGTTCAAATCAATGCAATCTGCAGACAAAACGGAACAACTTACAGCAAATTTATTGCTGGATTGAAAAAGAATGCTATTGAAGTAGATAGAAAAATATTATCTCAATTAGCTAGAGAAAATAGTGATTTGTTTATAAAAATCTTAGATAAGGTGAAGGCGTAATATTTTTAGAATATTTAGTAATGTACCTTACCCCACAATCAATCATCTCTTCTCGAGATGATTTTTTGTATTTACGAACAAGCGCCGTTGGCCCCGAAAAATTATCCGGCATTAAAACAATGTCTCCTTTTTTCTTAAGCTTAGGCAAATTATTAGATTCTTTTTCGTTTCTTGCTACGATAATTAATAAATCTTTTTCCCAAAAAACTCTCCCTTCTCTCAATAATAAAATATCATTACCAGAAAAACGAGGATTAATGTCCATTAATTTTTTAAGATTAATTGAGTAATTAATGTCAGTTAATATGCATCCACCGGCTGGACTTGGATACTCTTTGATTTTAAATTTCTTAGATAGTTTTATTTGACTCTCCCTTGATTTGCCTGATATTGAATACTTACCATCACCTAAAATAGTTGGGGGCAATAATTTGGCTGATAATGGACGAACGATTAAACCATTAAGATTTGCTTTTTTATCAATTATTTTTAAAGCATTAATGTTCTGTGACATTGGGCGCTGGCCTAAAACCTCACCAGTGGCTATAAAATCAAAACCTTCTTTTTTCATTATTTTTCCCGCCGTTTTAATCATCAATAAATGACAATCTATGCAAGGATTAAGTCCTTTGCCTCTCCCGTATTTAGGATTTTTAATCATTCGCAAATGAACATCGCTAATATCTTCAATCCTTAATTTAAATCCGATGTTTTTGACTGAATTTTTTGCTTGCTCACAAGAAAAGAAAAAACTCTCAAAGCAAAGTGGAACAACCTTAACTCCCTGTTCTTCTAAGATTTTTGCTGCGAGCATAGAATCAAGTCCCCCTGAAAAAAGTAATAAACATTTATACTTCATATATGTCTTCTTTAGTTAGCCCTGCTCGCCTTGCAACATATATTCCAAATTGAATATTATGTAATTCCTTCTTATTGTGAGCATCACTATTAATTACTAATTTTACTCCATAGTTTTTAGCCATTCTAGCTAGTTGACTGTTTAAGTCACATCTATATGAGTTAATCTCTAGTGCAATGTTTTTTTCTTTTGCTTTTTTAAGTACTGCTTCGATATCAACTAAATAACCCTCTCTCTTACCCAAAACCATTCCCGTAGGATGATTTAATGTTTTAACATGGGGATTATCCATCGCCTTAAGTATTCTTTTAGTCATTTCTTCTTTTGTCATTTTAAAACCAGAATGAACGCTAATAGAAACATAGTCAAGTTTTTTTAATACCTCATCATCAATATCCAATGAGCCATCTTTTAAAATATCCACCTCTACTCCCGAAAGCAACTTAAAATTATTGTACTTTTTATTAAGCTCATCTATGTGTTCTTTTTGCTCTAGCAATCTTTTTTCATCTAGTCCATTTTCAATTTTTAAAGATTTACTGTGATCAGTAATTCCTAAATAAGAATAACCAATTTTAATTGCCTCTTCAGCCATTTCTTCTATTGTATGTTCTCCACCATTATAAGAAGTATGGCAATGAAGATCGCCCCTAACTGATTCTATTAATTTAGGGATTTCTTTTTTTATAGATAAATTAATTTCTCCTTGATTTTCTCTTAATTCTGGTGGAATAAACTGGAGTCCTAATTTTTCATAAATGCCCTCTTCCGTTTGTCCTGCTATTTTCTTATCTCCACTAAATAATCCATATTCGTTAAGCTTATAACCTTTTTTAATTGCAATTCTTCTCAAGGCAATATTATGATCTTTTGATCCAGTAAAATATTGTAGTGCTGCACCAAATGAACCAACGCCCACCAATCTTAAATCCATATTTAAATTATTGCTTGTTTTTATTGATGATTTTGTTTCTCCTTTTCCAATTACTTTAACAACACTATCCATTGCCACAAAAGTATTCATTACCTTCTCAACCACATATTTATTGCTCGTATCTTTAATTGAAACAAGAAAATCAACATCGCCAATAACTTCCTTCCTTCTTCTAATTGATCCAGCAACACTGAAATCAACAACTTCTTTTATTCTTTTAATTTTTTCACCTACTATTTCTACTTCTTTTAATATGTCTCTTAGAAGAAATTTATTTTGACCTTGTCTTAGAAAATTAATTGATTCTAAAATATTTTGTTCTGTTTTTTCTCCAAAGCCAAAAAGTTGAGCAATCTTATTATCTTCAATTGCTTTTTCTAAGTCCTTTAAATTTCTAATTTTTAATTCTTGATAAAGCTTTTTAATTTTTTTTACACCAAGTCCCTCAACTTTTAATAATTCTTCTAGGTTAACTGGCGACTCTTTTTTAAGTTGTTTATAAAAAGATATTTTGTTTGTTTTTAAATACTCTTCAATTGACAAAGCAATACTCTTGCCCACCCCTTTAATGCCCTCTAGTCCTTTTATTCCATCTTTCTCGTATATTAAAGAAATATCTTCTTCTAGTAAATCAATTGCAATAGCCGCTTTTTTATATGCCTCTGGCTTAAATGGAACTTCTTGTAAGTCCAATAAATCACCAATTTCAAATAAAATTTGCGCTATTTCTTGATTTTTCATTCTCCTCTAAAGATATCTACGATATTAAAAGGAAACCTTCTATTAAAAACTCCCTCAATTTCTTTTCTTAGACATAAAAGAACAATAACGCTAATCATTGCAAGAGATCCGGCAACGCTAAAAGCAACAACATATCCCCATTGAGTTATTGCAAAACCGGTAAATATTCCTGCTAGCGCTGTTCCGAGCCCTAGCGTAGCTTCATTTACAGCCCATTGACTTGCTTCTTTTCCTTTAACAATATTTCTTGTAAACATTGTTCTCCATCCAACAAAAGCCATTGCCATTCCAACTCCATAGGCAATTTGCAAAACATATATATGCCATGGATAAATTGCAAAAATATATCCAAAAGGAACCAGGGCAGCTAAGAAGTTTCCCGAAACTAAAAATAAATAATCATCTTTTTGTCCTTGATATTTGTCTATTATTTTTGCAAAAGGAAAAACTAATAAAGCTCTGAGTGTCCAATATATTGCTACAGCAATTCCAACAGTCAATGCTGTTCCTCCAACAATCCTGTCAACAATAAATATAGCAAAAACAGGTGTAATCATTCCCCAGCCAGTCCAAAAGGCAATGTCAGTTAATATTAAATTTTTAATAATTTTATTCATTGTCGTTCTTAATAATTTTATCGCCTAAAAAATTAAATCCTGTTTTGATTATAAAAATAATTCCAATTGAAGAAATAATCACTTCGGCTCCTCTAATAATCATTGTAAATGCAGTTACAATTGAAACAGAAATTCCTAGTGCACCAAAAGCAAAGTATTGAAGGGCCTCATGAGATCCAAGAGCTGTTGGAATAGGTATCATTGCAGAGAGATATGTAAATCCTAAAATTGATAATGATGGCAAAAATCCAGTAATGCTTCCTAGGAAAAATATCAATATCCATGCCCTTGCTTGCATTGCAAAAGCTCTTAGGAAAGATATTGCCATTCCCTTGTAAAAGGACTTGTTTCTTAAATCAAAATAATTAAAAACATCTTCTTCAACACTAAGAAAACTATTACCGTCTTTAATTTCTTTTCTTAAGAAAGTTTTACACACTTGCCTAATTATGCTTTTTTTACCAATTGCCTTAAAATAAAAGTATCCGATAAAAGAAATAAAAACAAATAAAGATGCTCCAAATACAATCATCAGCTCTTTTGAGGGTAAATAAAAGTTAAACAAAAAGAAAGTTATTCCTAATAAAATAACAATGATGTTTGCTGTCCATTCTAGAATTCTTTCAATAAAAACTGAGGAAAATGACTTTTGCCAAGAAATTTTATTATCTTTAGACAATCTATACACTCTATATCCCTCACCTCCCCAAACTATAATAGGAAGAAGATACATCATTGCATATCCACCTAAGTATATTTTAAATAGTGACCAAAAATTAGCCTTCTCTCCAGAGTCCTTAAGTATTTCTTTCCATCTCCAATTACCAATAAAAATAATAATAAAAGATAAAAAAAGAATAAAGATTGCCTGATATATATTAAAAACAGAAAATGACTCCCTTATCTCTTCCCATCCGACTATTTTTCCAAACCAAAGAAAGACAATTGTTCCCAGGACTAAAGAAAATAGTAATAATATTTTCTGCTTAAAATCAAAACCCATACCTGTATTGTATTACAAATCAACTCTCTAATCAAGATAGCCTTAATTAATTAATTTTTTTTTGAGGTTTATTTTTTTCAATAAAGCTATTTATATTTTCAACTAATTTTTTAGCGCTATTGAATGATTTTTTTAACTCATCTTCAGAAACTAAAATGCCCGGTTCTTCATATGTAAATTTATTTCTAAATTTACGCATACGATCAAACTTAAAAATTAAACTAGAAAAATCTTCTCCTAAAATTATTTTAGCAAAAGATATTACTGTTTTGTGTTGATTTATTCCAATTGGTCTATAGCTATAGAAGAACATTAGCGCTCTTCCGCTTCTGAGCATCGCCAAATATGAATAGTTATAAGATGCTTCTCTATCAATTTCAAAGTTTGCTTCAGAAACAAGCAGATCTTTAAATGCTCTTTTCATGTTCTTATCTACTTGATCTATTTTAATTTTTTCTTTTGAAATTAACCCACTATTTTCAAGTTCTAAAATTTTTTTCTTCATATAATCTTGATAATTGGAGAGCTCATAATTGACTTCAGAAATGAGTTTTTATTCTTTTTTTCTCCCCACTCTTCCTCGGAAATTAAATGATAATTAATTTCTCTACCTAAAAAATCTTCAACTTTACTAATCTTTAATATTAAGTTATCTTCATCTATGCTGCCAATAATCATTAAATCAATATCACTCTTAGGATTTTCCTTTTTCTTCGCAAAAGAACCAAAAATAAAGGCTTCTTTTATGCCCGCTATTGAATCTAACAACTTTTTAATTTCTGATTCTAGTCCAATAGTTTTAGACACTATACTTTTAGTTTCGTTAAATATTGGTGATTTTTTGTTAAGATAATAATGTAATTGATTACCTTTTTTTTGAGTATAAATAATTCCCTCATCCTTTAAAATCAGAAGTTCTCTACGAATATTACCAGCAGAAAAACTAAGAATTCTTTCCAACTCTCTTAGATAGTAACTTTCCTCTTTTTCAAGAAAAAAAAGAAATAAAATGCTTTTTCTTATTTTTGATTTTTTTAAGTTTAACATATTATTGTACTCAATTATTAGTACAATTGTACTCAATTATTAGTACAATGTCAAATTCTTTCTTTGATAAACAAGGTGATTTCTTCTTTATGTTCTTCCCAATAATAATCGTGCCCTGAAATATTCATCGCTTCTGAAAAAGATGTCTTATTTCCCTTAATGTTTTCATAGGTCCAAATAAATGGTGCTCTAAATAAAGAAAATAGTAATCCACCTATCTGACCATTAGCTAAAATATCATTTTGATTATTTATTCCCAACATATTAATTCCTTCTGTTTTCTTTTTCCAGAAAGGAGCTCCTAGTTCTATGGAAAAAACACTTTCTTTGTTTTTTTCTATTTTCTCTATTGCTGAATTAGCAAAAGCAGCACCATTACTTAGCCCAGCTATAATAACCTTATCTCCTGGATTATTCTCTAAAAAATCATCAATTGCCCTAGCAAAAGAGCTCGAACTACTTGGAAATCCTTGCAATATTTCTCTAAGTGAGCCAAGCTTGCCGATAATGCTCTCTTTAGTTCTATGATACTCAACAATTGATACCTTAAGTCCCTGATCTTCAATTAATTCTTTGACTTCATTTATTATTGGATTAAAATCCATCGCATTCTCAAAAGGAATGGTTCCCCAGCCACCAGAATTAAAAATAACAACAACATCACTATCTTGACTAGCTGTTATTAGTTTTTCTTCAAAGCTCATTATATTATCTTCTAAAAAGAATAAATAAAACCAAATAGAAGAGATTATTAAAAGTCCCGCAAAACAAAATATTATTATTTTGTCACGCTTCCTCATATTGAATTTTTAATATTTTATACTTCCTATCATTATTAAAAGATACCACTTCTCCAACTTTTTTACCGATAAAAGAAACCCCTAATGGTGACTCATTACTAATTTTACCAGCAAAAGGATCTGCCTCAAGCGTTCCCACTATCTTATATTCCTCTTCTTTTTTTGATCCATTTTTAAGAATAACTTTCGCCCCTATGTCTACCTTGTCTTGCTCTTTTTTAGATGGTTTACTTATTATTCTATAATTTTTAAGAATATGATTCAACTCCTCAATTCTTTGTTCTAATAATTCAATATTTTCTTGGAAAACAGAAAATTCAGGATTCAAAGAATCTCCCTCAAGCATTGATGGTGCCTCTTCTAAAATTTCCCTTTTGTAGAGATTTTTTAATTCTTCATATTCTCTTTGAATATTTTTAAGCCCATTTTTTGTTAAATAGTATATTTTTGTCATATTTTTATTAAAGAAAAACTTCTCCTTTTGGGGAGAAGTTATTAATCTTTATTAATTTTATTTATCTTATAAAATAAAGCTTCTCCCCTTATTATTCAAAAATGACACCAAAATAAAGCAAATTTGTTTTGCCCACATTGACGTATATTTCTGATTTATAATAAAAGTATTCATGCTTTTTTATGAGTATACTCTCTTGTTGGCTCTTGTCAAGAGGACAATTATAAAATAGTATATATTTATGATTAAAAGAATCCTTATTTTATTAATAATGGTTGTTATTTTTATTTATATACAACAAGGTATATATCAACCAATTTCAAACACGAATGATTTAAATATTTTCAATATTGAAAAAGGATCATCTATTAAAAAAATTGCTCAAGATTTGAAAAATGAAGAAATCATCAGGTCATCAAATCTTTTTTTATTTTATTCTCTAATAACTAATAATAGAAATATTCAAGCAGGAGAATATCTTTTATCTCCACAAATGAACATTCCGCAAATTATAGAAATAATAGTTGGGGGAAAAATAAATGAAGAAAAAATAACCATAATTGAAGGATGGGACTTAAATGACATCGCAATTTATCTTGAAGAAAAAGGTATTTCGAGCAAAGATGAATTTTTTAGTATTACCGGAGAACCAAGAAACAAAGATAGCTTAGAAGGATATATTTTTCCTGATACATACAATATCACAAGCAAAGATACAGCAGAAACAATAGTTCAAAAAGCCCTTTTAAATTTTGAAAAAAAGATGACTACAGAATTAAAGAATGAAATTGAAAAACAGGGAAAAACGATTGAGGAAATAATTATCATGGCCTCAATTATTGAAAAAGAGGTTAAAAGCTTAGAAGACAAAAAAAATGTTTCTGATGTTTTATGGAAAAGAATTAATGTTCAAATGCCACTTCAAACATGTGCGACTGTCTTATATGCTATAGGAGAAAAGAAACCAAGTGTTTCAACTGCTGATACGCAATTTGATTCACCATATAATACATATAGATACAGAGGCCTTCCCATTGGACCAATAGCTAATCCAGGAATGAATAGCATTCTTGCTGCAATATATCCAACAAAAAATAACTACTGGTATTATTTGTCAGCACCAGACGGCAAAACTCATTTCTCAACTACTCTAGATGAGCATAATTATAAGAAGAATCTATACTTAAGGTAACTTCTTGCCCTCAAAAGACCTTAATACTTCCAATGGTACTGCAAATATAATTGTATTTGATTGGTCTGAGCTAACATCATTTATTGATTGCAAGGTTCTTAAGTGAAGAGCTCCTTCTGATCCAGACAAAACCTTGGCTGCCATGGCCATATTGTTAGCTGCTGCAACCTCACCCTCTGCTTTAATAATAACAGCTCTTTTTTCTCTTTCTGCTTCTGCTTGTTTTCCAATAACTCTTTTCATTTCTTCAGGCAAGGTAATATCTTTTAATTCAAGATTTTCAACAGCAATACCCCATGGATCAGACATTGCATCAATAATTCCCCTAATATCTTCGGAAACCTTGTCCCTTTGAGATAATAATTCATCTAGCTCAACCTTACCAACAGCATTTCTCATTGTTGTTTGAGCTAATTGAGAAATAGCATAGTAAAAATCCTCTACCTGTAAAACTGCTTTTGGGGCTGACTTAATTTTATAATAAATTACTGCATTAACTCTTACTGAGATATTATCTCTCGTAATCGCTTCTTGGTCTGGAACATCTACCGCTTTTGTTCTCATATCAACTTTTTTGTAAAATTGAATAATTGGCAAAACAATTCGCCACCCCGGACTCATTGTTCCAGAAAACTTACCCAGAGTAAATTTAACTCCGTTCTCATATTGATTTATTTGCTTTATTGAAGCTAATAAAATAACTACTATTGTGATTATGATTGGTATTATTATTTCGTTCATATTTTTATTTTAATAATTTAGATGTCTTTTTCTTTTTTCTTTGAATTTCTTTAATTGTTCTCTCTACTAATTTTCTAGGATCTCTGTCATATATGATTTTGTTTGATGCTTTGCAATAACTCTCAATTATTCCCCTTATCTTATCGGCCATGCCTCCAGTTCCTTCTAAAACAGCAATTGCTTTTTGTGTTTCAATAGCTACAGTAAATTCGTGAAGTGTTCCTGTTCTTCCACAAATAATAATTACTGCATCAGCCGACTTAGTCATTACAACATCTCTTCCAACATAATCAGCTCCTGTATAAATCATAATATTAAAAGGATCTAATGGCAATCTATATGACTTAAGATGCTGACTTTCTGTTGACGCAGGAGAAAATCCAATATTAAATCCCCCTTCTTCATTACAGCCAACTGCTGAGAAATATGGAACTCCTGTTGTTGCTCCCGTCACAAGCGTATGGCCCTGTCTAGCGATTTCTCTTCCCACCTCTTTTGATATTTCTTCTATGTTTTCTGCGCAATGACCAACTTGAGCGGCCCCAGAAACAACTATATTATATTTTATTTCTTTTTTTGACATGTGATATAAAAATTAGAATATGGCTTTTTTCCTATTAATATCTCTCCGCTGTCAATAATCTCAAAACCACAATCTTTGACTAATTGTATCAGTTCTTCTAGATTAAAACAATAAAAATAAGTTTCTTTTTCGCTATACCATGGAATAAAAACATCTTTCTCTCCTTTTAGTTTGTTTTTTAAATTCCAGACAGTCAAAATAAATATGCCATCATTTTTTAAAACTCTTCTAGCTTCTAATAAAAATTCTTTTCTTAATTTATCACTAGGTATGTGATGCAAAACTGCAATACTAAATATTTTATCAAAAAAATCATCTTCAAAGGGAAGCTCATTGCCAAGCGCAACTATGAAGTTTGCCTCAGGATAATTATTTTTACATATCTTAATTAGTTCTAGCGAAGGATCTACACCAATATAGTTAGATTTTTTAAGATATTCATAAAATCTTCCATTACCACACCCCAAATCCAAGACATTATCGCCCTCTTTAATGTCTTTAAAGAGAAATTCCATTTCTTCCCACGGCTTACTTCTAACGCTTGAGTATTTTTCCGAAATGCTGTTATAATCCTCAATAGTTTCCCTTATTATATTTTTAGCTTTATCATCTTCCATGAATTACAACGAATTAATAATTAGAGATCTTTTAGATAAAAATGTTACCTCTTCTAAAGAGCTGGCTTCTGTTAAAAGAAGCTTTGCTAAGAAGAATAAAATAAACTGTCCAAGCAACATCATTCTATTAAAAGAATATCATAGTTTAGTTAATAAAAAAAGCATTGAGAAAAATTCTAAAATAGAGAAATTATTGATCACTAGGCCTGTGAGATCTTTGTCGGGCGTAGTAAATGTTTCTATTTTAACTAAGCCATATGATTGCCCTGGGAAGTGCATTTATTGCCCTAAAGAGACAAATATTCCTAAGAGTTACTTGTCGGGCGAGCCAGCAGTTGAGAGAGCTAAAAAACTAAAATATGATCCCTATTTACAAGTCAAAAATCGTATTGAATCATTGGAATTAGGAGGACATCCAACAGACAAAATTGAGGTTCGTGTTGTTGGAGGAAACTGGTCTAGTTATACTAAAAAATACAAAGAATGGTTTGTTAAAAGATGCTTTGAGGCTTGTAATAATAAAAAAGATAGAACATTAAAGTTGGCTCAAAAAAGAAATGAAAAAGCTAAACACAGAATTGTAGGAATGTCTTTTGAAACAAGGCCTGATTTTATTAACCAAAAAGAAATTGACGAAATGCTTCTATTGGGAGCCACAAAAATAGAAATAGGAGTTCAGTCACTATACGACGATGTTTTATTAATAAATAAAAGAGGGCACGGAGTTAAGGAAACTATAAAAGCAACGAAGCTGTTGAAGAATGCTGGTTTTAAAGTTGCCTATCAAATGATGCTTAATCTTCCAGGATCTAATCCTCAAAAAGATATTGAAATGTTTAAAGAATTGTTTAGTAATCCTTCTTTTAAGCCCGACTATTTAAAAATATATCCTTGTGCTCTAGTAAAAGAAGCACCATTATATAATCTTTATCTCAAAGGAGAATATAGGCCCTACACTAAAGAAGTTTTGATTGAAACAATTAATGAAATAAAAAAGCATATTCCAATTTATGTTAGAATTGAAAGAATAATCAGAGACATTCCTTCACCATTAATTGTTGAAGGAGGAGCTAAATCTTCAAACTTAAGACAATTTATTGATTCAGAGAAAATATGCAAATGCATAAGGTGCAGAGAAATTAAAGATATAAAAAAAGAAAAAATTTTTCTTTTTAAAGAAATTTATGAAGCATCAGATGGTAAAGAAATATTTTTAAGCTTTGAAGATAAAAATAGAAAAAATATATATTCTATTTTAAGATTAAGAATTACTAATAGCGACACTGCCCTCATCAGAGAAGTTCATGTCTATGGACAAGCAACACCAATAGCAAAAAAAGGTTCTCAGCACAAAGGACTAGGAATGCTAATGGTTAAAGAAGCAGAAAAAATAGCAAACAAAAAGAAGATTGCTATAATTTCAGGTGTTGGCGTAAGAGATTATTATAGGAAAAAGTTAGGATATCGTTTATCAAAAACCTATATGATTAAAACCTTTTAATTCTAATTAATCCACTAAAAGGAATAACTTCTATTCCCTTTTTTTCTAGTTCGTCTAAAAACAGGTTCATTCCTAAAGAGTCAGAAGAAATATGGCCAGCAATTACAATATTAATGTGAGCTGCTTCTGCTTTTTTTCTGTGGTCCTCTGAGGCGTGCATAGCAACAACGGTACCAATTCCTGCAGCACTAAGTGATTCCATTAATTTTGAAGATGCTTCTGTTCCTCCTGTAATTTCTGTAATTGCAATTTTGCCACACCTGTTATTAGCATTACCCACGATAACTTTGGGACCAGATCCATTTTTCTGCGCTTCCCTATATTCAGGAATTTCTTTTAATAAATTAATTAATTCCTCAACCGTATCTAATTCTTTACTTTCAACTAAATTTTTAAGAAAATTTGCTACTAAATTGTCTGCCGGGGTGTGGATGTTTATAAAATTAATTCCTATTAATTTTGAAGAATCAACGCTTTTTTGATGATTGGAAGCAGCAACACTTCTTGCAACCTCTCCAATTTTAGGATTGTTTAGTGCCTCTGCAACATTGATTGGAACCCCATATTGATTATAAATATCGGCCTGCATTTCCATAACATCGCCCAGGCAAGACAACCCTTTTCCAACAGGATGATGACTAATAACTAAATCAACTCCCAACTGTTTTGCTAATAATAATTCTGCTGTGTCAGTGTCAATGCCGGATAAAACCTTCTTTATTTCTTTATCTTCTGCAATGTTATGAATTCTAGAATCTAAATATGGATTAGTTAATGCCTCAATATCAAACTCGTCTTTTTTGTCCTCGCTTAAATCCTCGTATTTTTTCTTTTTTCTACTCAAAAACTTCTCTACTTTTGCAGAACCCCTTAAGTCGGACTCCATCCCCATCTTTATCGCTAAATCAAAAATTTCTTGTGTTTTCATAACAATATATTACTTTAAAAAGGGGAATTTGTCTATTTTGTTAATATCTCTATAATTAACTTAAGATTATTAATCCTTTCTTTTTTTTCTTCGATTGTTTCTTTTGGAAATATTTTATTAAAATCATAAAAAACTTTAATTTCTTTTTTATGATGTTTTTTAAATTCCTTCTTACACCACTTGGTATTTTTATTTTCATAATCTTTATCAAGAATAGATAAAAAAAGTGCTTCTAGGCATGGTGTGTTTTCTATAACAACAATATTTTTTTCTTTAGCAATCTTTCTTGCCTCTGAAACTTCTTTTGCTGGCTTATCATTATCTAAAAGAACAGCTCTTTTATTAAAATCGCCAAAAACTTTTATGCAATCTTTGACGATTTTTTTGGCGTCTCCTCCTCGACCACGCCGTATTGTTATATTAATCTTTTCTGATGAGTATATTGATTTTAAATACCTTAAAAACAAATAATCTAAAAGGCCTTCTCCAAAAAAAAGTGTTGTTTTTTTTATTGTTTTTTTCTTATATCTTTGGTATGCCCCCATATGCACCAGCTATATATTTAGCATAAAAATTATCATCTATTCGAACCTCGCTGCCCATTTCATCTAATCGCCACGCCTCGCTTATTCCTTTGTTGTTTTTCTCAACCAAAATGATTTGATATTTGTCTAAAGAATTTAAAATTTGATGATTGTGAGTGCTAAAAATAATTTGAGCATTATTGGGATTAGTTTCTGGATGAATAAACAGTTCAAATATTTTTAAAACTATAGATGGATGTAAGTTCGCATCAAATTCATCTAAAACAATAATTCCTCCGTTATTTAAAACACTTAAAATACTTTTTAGTATAATAAACAACTGCTTTGTTCCAGAAGACTCATAAATAAATGGAAGCGACTTTGCCTCTCCGCCAAAAGAATGGTTAAAATTCAGGCGAAGAAAAGCTTCTCCTTCTTTTTCGTCTTTTTCAATATTAAATGAATTTAATCCTAAATCAAATTGAGAAAGCAATTCTTCTACTCTTTCTTTTATTATTTTGTTTTGAGGATTATTATAAAAATTTATAGCCGTATAAAATTGAGATCCCTTGTCTTTTAAATAACTATCCCCCAGCCATCCTATCTCAATCACATTAGTTTCTATTTTTTTCCAAAAATTAATTATTTCTTGGCTTTCTTTGTGATTGCTACGAGCTGCAGTGCAAATTAAGCTTGCCTTATTTTGCAATTGGGAAGCATCTATAACTTTGGGTAAATTAAAATTTCTTGCACTTATTTTGTATTTTTTACTTGCACGGTCCCACTCCCTAGTAAATAATTTTTTTGTAGATGTTTTTTTGATGTTTTTTACTCTAACCTTAAGTTCTTCTTTTTTGATTATTTTGCTATCAAGAACTACTGAATATTCATATATTTTATTTTTTATTTGAAAAACAACAGCAAAATATGTTGGTTTTTTTTCAGAGTCACCATAAAAAAATGGTTTTACAGGAAGGTCCTTTTCAATATCTATTTCAAAAGAATGAACAATAAACCACCTTAAAAAAGGAATCACCTTTAATAGGTTTGTTTTTCCTGAAGCATTAGGACCAATAACTGTTTCTATTTTTGATAAACGAACTCCTGTTTCAGTAACAAAATAAGAATTATTTATTGGTGCTTTTTTATTAACCACAAAATCAACCTTTGTTAAGTCTTTAAATGAATAAAAATTGTGACAAGAAAATGAATGTATCATATTAACTAAAATGATACTACTTTATTCTAAATATGTCAATAATCAACAATATATTGTATAAAAATAACTTATATTCCTATTTTTCACTACACTTAGTAAGAAGTATGTTTGTTTCGTTGTTAATTGTCTGAACTACTCCCCCTTCATTGGTAAATAATTTTTCTCCTTCTTTTGTTTTTATTTTTATTTCCCCTGGAGAAACAGCCGAGACCAAAGGAGAGTGATTGCTTAAAATAGAAATATAACCTAAACGAGTAGGTATTGTTGCCACCTCTACTTCTCCTTCAAATATTTTCTTTTCTGGTGTTAATATTCTTGTTTTCATTGACCGATTACTTGATTAATATTTCCCTTCATATAGAATTCATCTTCTGACCTATCATCTAGCTCTCCAGATATGATTTTTTCAAATCCTTCTATTGTTTCTTCTATTTTAACATAGACGCCGGGGATGCCTGAGAAAACTTCAGCGACTGAGAATGGTTGAGATAAATATTTTTGTATTTTTCTAGCCCTTGATACAACTATTTTATCTTCTTCGGCCAATTCTTCAATTCCTAAAATAGCAATAATGTCTTGCAATTCCTTGTATCTCTGAAGTATTTTTTTAACTGCTATCGCTGCATTATAATGCTTCTCTCCAATAATCCTTGGATTCAATAAAGATGATGTTGATTCTAGCGGATCAACGGCTGGGAAAATACCTAACGATGCAATAGCACGAGATAATACTAGCGACGAATCAAGGTGTGAGAAAGTTGAAACAATTGCAGGATCAGTTAAGTCATCAGCAGGAACATAAATTGCTTGCACAGAGGTAATTGAACCATCTTTTGTTGAAGTAATTCTTTCTTGGAGAGATCCAACTTCTGAAGCTAATGTTGGTTGATATCCTGTTTGAGATGGAATTCTTCCTAGTAGTGCTGAAACCTCTGAACCAGCTAAAACAAAACGGAAAATGTTGTCCATAAATAATAGAACATCTTTTTTTTCTTCATCTCTAAAGTGCTCTGCAATAGTCATCGCTGTAAAAGGAACTCTTAATCTTGCCCCAGGAGTTTCGTTCATTTGACCAAAAACAAGACAAGTATTTTTAAGAGTGTCTGACTCTTTCATTTCTCTAAAAATATCATTACCCTCTCTTGATCTTTCTCCAATACCAGCAAAAATTGAATAACCATTATGGAACTTTGCAATATTAGTGATTAGCTCTTGCATCAAAACAGTTTTTCCTACTCCAGCACCACCAAATAGGCCAACTTTACCTCCTTTAGGAAGTGGGCATAATAAATCAATGGCTTTAATTCCTGTTTCTAATATCTCTGTTTCGCTTTTTTGATCTTTAAGTTCTGGTCCTTTTTTGTGAATACCGTCTCTTTTTTGTGTTTTAATTTCACCCTGATTATCAATCGGCTCACCTAAAACATTTAGAATTCTTCCTAGAGCTTCTTTACCTACTGGTACTTCAATTGGTCTGCCTGTATCTTCCACTTCGTCACCTCTTTTAAGTCCTTCTGTTGGCCCCATTGCAAGACATCTTACTTTATTTTCTCCAAGCCCCTGCTCAACCTCCAGAACTAAGTTTTTATCTTTTACTTTTAAGGCATTGTAAAGAAACGGAGCTTTGCCTTCTTCAAACTCCACATCTATTACCGGCCCAATTATTTGTGTTATTTTTGCCATATAATTATATTATTATCCCATCGCTTCTTTAGTTGATGATATTTCAGAAACCTCAGAAGTAATTTGTGCTTGTCTTGCTTTATTATAAACTAATCTTAAATCTTCTAATAATCCTTTTGCATTGTCAGATGCATTTCTCATCGCCATCATTCTTGCAGAATGTTCTGATGTATTTGCCGAAAGTATAAACTGATATATTAAATATTGGACAAAAACAGGAATCACTTCATCTAATATCACTTTAGGTGATGGTTCTAAGATATAGTTTTTGTCTACTTCTCCACAAGTATTTTCTTGCAAAAAACCTTCTATTGTTTTACTTCTTGCTGGAAATAATTGAACTACTTTTGGTTTTTGAATAAAAGATGAATAGAAGTGAGTATAAACAATATATATTTTTTGATATTTATCATTCAAAAATGAATTGATTAGAAAATCAGAAATCTCTTTTGTTTGTTTAAATTCCCAATAATCACCAACGCCAGAAAAGCTGTATCTAATTTTTTCTTTTTTTAGATAATGTTTTACAGATTTTTTACCCACTGGCAAAATTTCAACACCTCCTTCTTTTCTTAGTTCTGCTATTTCCTTATCTGCAAGTTTCAAAACACTAGAGTTAAAAGACCCACAAAATCCTCTATCAGAAGCAATAACGCAAACTAATATATCTTTAACTGGTCTTTTTTCTAAAAACACTGACTTTCCTTCTCTTAGAGCTTTTTTCATATTCTTTAACATTTTTGCCATTTCTTCAGCAAATGGTTTTGATTCTGAAAATCTCTTTTGAGTTTTTTTCATTTTAAGAGCAGAAAAAGTTTCCAGAGCGCCCGTAATGTCTGAAATATTTTTAACTGAACCAATTTTTGCTTTTACTTCTTTAAGCTCCATAGTTTAACTTAACTTTTTTGATTATTTCCAAAAGCATTTCTTTGCTCTTGTCAGACATATCTCCTGTTTCTCTTATTTCTTTTAATATTTCTGGTTTTTCTAATTCAACAGCACTTAAAACATCTTTTTCAAAATCCTTAATTTTATCAATTGCCACTTCTTCAATATCGCTATTTACTCCGGTGAAAATAACGATAACTTCTTTTTCAATTGGCATTGGCTCCAGGTCATTTTGTCTTAAAAGAATGGTCATTCTTTTTCCTCTTTCAATTGTCTTTTTTGTTTGAGGATCAAGCTCTTCTGTAAACTCAGAAAATCTTTCTAATTCTTGGAATTGTGCTAAGTCCAGTTTTAACCTTCCAGCAACTTTTTTAGTCGCTTTGATTTGAGCTGATGATCCAACTCTTGAAACAGATGTTCCTACATTAATAGCCGGCTTTTGTTCTTTTTTGAATAAAGTTGCATCTAAGAAAATTTGTCCATCTGTAATAGAAATCACATTAGTAGGAATATATCCTGAAATATCTCCTGCTTGTGTTTCAATAATTGGTAAAGCAGTTAATGAACCGCCCCCCATCTCATCAGAAAGCATCGCTGCTCTTTCTAGTAATCTTGAATGCAAAAAGAATACATCTCCTGGATATGCTTCTCTGCCTGGAGGTCTCCTTAAAATTAGAGATATTTCTCTCCATGCCCATGCTTGTCTAGTTAAATCATCGTAGACAATTAAAGCATCTTGCTTATTATCTCTAAAATATTCACCAATTGATGCTCCTGCAAATGGCGCTAGATAAATAAATCCTGCTGGATCATCTGGAAAGGCACATACAACTGTCGTGTATTCCATTGCTCCTGCTTTTTCTAGAGTAGCAATCATTCTTTTAACTTTACTTTTCTTTTGCCCACAAGCAACATATATACACTTAGGCCTATCTTTTTCATTTTTTTGATTAATTATTGCGTCTAGCGCAACAGCAGTTTTTCCTAGCCCCCTGTCCCCAATAATCAACTCTCTTTGACCTCTACCAATTGGAATTAAAGCGTCAACCATTTTAATTCCTGTATGTATTGGCTTTGTCACTGGCTGTCTTTCAATAACAGAAGGACCCTTTCTTTCTAAGGGAAGAGATTGATCCGTTTTAATTTCTCCCTTGCCATCTAGTGGCCTTCCTAGCGGATCAACAACGCGACCCAAAAGGCTCTCACCCACCGGCACGGAGAAAACCTTTTTAGTTCTTTTAACCACTGTTCCTTCTTTTATTTTTTTGTCGCTACCTAAAATAATTGCTCCGACCTCGTATTCTTCAAGGTTCAAAACAAGACCTTGAACTCCAGCGCCATCAAACTCAACCATTTCAAAGTTTTCAACGCTTCTAAGCCCAGATATTCTAGCAACTCCATCTTTTATTTCAACAACTTCTCCCACTTCTTCAATTTCGGGAGATATTTGAACTCCTTCAAGTTGTTTTTTAAATTGTTCAATTATATCCATATATTTTGTTTTTTAATTTAATTAAAGTATCTTTTAAAGACGCTTTAATTAAAATATCTTTTGTCTTCAAGCGAAATCCTGCTAAAAGATCTTCATCTATTTCGTCTTCAATTTTATCAATTCCCTTAAATTCTTCTTTTATCTTTTTAATAATTTCTGCATTGTCAAACTTATGAGAAAGATATAGCTTCGCTTTCTTTTCTTTATTATATATCATTTCTGCTTTTTTAATAATTGCAGGCAAATATGTAATTTTCTTTCCTAAAGAATTTTTAAGATTAGTAAAGATTGCCTCATAATTATCTGGGTTTTTTTCTAAAGACAGATAAAGAGCACGGCTCCAATAAGATATTTCTTTCTCAGTTTTCATGCTTTAATTTTGCTTAAAAAATCTTCCGAAATTTCTTTTGCTTTTTTATCATCAATACTTTCTTTTAGAAGTTTTTCTGTAAGAATAAAGGCATTTTCAATTGTCTGCTTTTTTGTCGCTTCTTTTTCTTTTTCTTTAATTTCTTCTGCTTCTTTTTTTGCTTTCAACAAAAGTGCTTCTTTTTCTTCTTCTGCTTTTTTAGCAGATTCTTCACTTCTTTTCTTTGCTTCTTCTTGTGCTTTTAATAAGACCTCTTTCTTTTTCTCATCATTTTCCCTCTCCATTTTATCCTTTAATTCCCTTAATTCTCCTAACTTTCCCTCTGCTTCTATTGATTTGTTTATTCCTTCTTCTATTTTTTCCCTTCTAGTTTTAAGTAAATTCAAAAATGGCTTGTATATCAAAAGCTTGAGAATAAAGAACAAAATAGCAAAATTAACTATTTGTCCTACTAATATTTTCCAATTTATTTCTAAACCGCTCATTGTATAAAATTATTAAACAAACAATATAATTAATGCTACTACTAATGCATAAATAGCGATAGCTTCTGCGAAAGCGATTGATAAAATCATACCTGTTTGAACTTTTGATGCTGCTTCAGGATTTCTTCCGATTGATTCAGATCCTTTTGATCCAATTAGACCAATAGCTATTCCTGGTCCTAATGATCCTAAACCAATAGCGATAGCTGCTGCGATTGTACTTAATGTTTCCATATTTTTTATTTTATTAACTTAATTTATTATTTTTTCGACCTTTTTTCTAAAAACGGAATTATTATCTTATATAAATTAACTATCGTCAACCCTATTCCAATCAAAATTGATATTATTAATGCTATCGGAAATGTCTCTAAGTTCTTATCAATCATCACTCCTAAAAATATCGCTATGGCTAATGGAGCGGCAAGAACAAAGCCCAATCCGCTACCCATTCCTAAAACATATCCCATACTAGTGTTCTTCTGCGGTGGTAAAGACATAAAAAACTGTAATTAATGATGAGAATACTAATGCCTGAATAAATCCTACAAATATTTCAAGACCTAAAAATGGTAATGGAATAATAAATGGAATCATAAAACTAATAACCACCAATAAAATCTCTCCTGCAAAAAGGTTTCCAAACAACCTAATGCCCAGTGATGCTGTTTTTGTAATTTCTCCTATCCCCTCTAATATTCCAACAAAAAACATAATTGGGCTGTCTAGGATTATAAACTTTTTAAGATAATTGCCTCCTCCTAATTTCTTGATGGCTGAAAAATGAATAAACCCCATTGAAAATATCGCTAGAGCCAATGTAAAGTGAAGGTCTGAACTAGGAGCCCTTAAAAAAGGAAATACTCCCACGCCCGGAAGTATTTCTAATAAATTATTAATTAATATGAAAATAAACAAAGTCGCAACCAAAGGAAAAATCTCTTCTGTTTTTTTTCTATCGCCTGACATACCATCAAATAAGCTAAATAGTGATTCTAGGATAAATTCAAAAAAGTTTTGGGTTTTACCAGGAATAATTTCTTTCTTTTTAAATCCAATTAAAAAAAGCGCTATCAATAAGAGTGCGCAAAATATAGCCAATATAAAGGTATTAGTAAAGTCAATTCCTAAAAAACTAAAAAATGTTTCCCCGAATAACGGAGGCGTGTGTATATCCATAGGACATCTTCATTCTACTTATAAATAGAGAACTGTCAAGAAAACTAAAAAATCTTTGAATGAGAACCTATCCTTAATAAATAAATTATATTGCCTTCTTTTTTATAAATCAAAATAACATCTGGCTTAATTTGGCAATCAAAACAACCAACAAAACTGCCCTTTAATTGATGATTTTTTTGTATAGGCATCTTTTTATTTTTAGCTAATAAATCCAATACTTTTTTAAGCTCGTAGAGAATTAGAGAATCATACTTAAGTCATTTTTAAATTGACTTTAATTGTCAACACACCCTCTAACAACTAACCTATCATCCCATGGTATTTTTTTACCATGAGCAACACATATCCATGGCTCGCACCCCTTACCTGTTATAACCACAACATCATTATCTTCTTTTAATTGAAGGGCCCTTCTAATTGCTTCTTTTCTATCAACTATCTTTTCTGCTTTAGAAACACCTTCACCAACCTGATTAATTATTTCCATAGGGTCTTCATCATATGGATCTTCGTTTGTAATAATAACTATATCTCCATAGCTATCAGCAATTTTGCCCAAAACTGGTCTTTTCCATTTATCTCGCCCTCCGCCACAAGAACCTAATACGCAAATTAATTTGCCATCTTTCGGTTTTAAAAAACTATAAACCTTTTCTAGTGCATTAGGAGTAAAAGCATAGTCAACAAAAACATTGTCTATAACCTCTTCCATTCTTCCTGCGATTTGTTCAACTTTTAACAACCCCTCCTTACAATCTTTAATTGAAATACCAAGCGATAACCCTATAGTTATTCCTGCTAAGGCATTGTATATATTAAACTCACACAATAATTTTAAATTGAATTCTTCTTGATTAAGAACAAAAGTTGATCCGCTAGGAGACAAATTAATATTTTCTGCTTTTAAATCACCACTCTTTATTCCATAGGTAATAATTTCTTTAGCGCTAAAACTTTTAAAATAATCTCTATGATCATCATCGCTGTTTATAATATGTATGTTTTTACAAGTGTTGAATAGCTCTCCTTTTGCTTTTTTGTAGTTTTCAAATCCCTTGTGTGCTTCAATATGTTCTGGCGTTAAATTAGTAATAGCAACAACATCAAAGCTAATAAAACGATGACGGTGTTGCTTTATTCCTTCTGAAGTCACCTCAATAATTACATAGTCACACTTTTCTCTAACTGCTTTTTTTAAAAACTTTTGAAGTGCGAACCTGCCCGGCATTGTCATTTTCATTTTATTCTCTTCTTCAATGTCACCAATTTTAAAAACAATAGAAGAAGATGATGCAACCTTGTATCCTGCCTCTTTTAATATCTGAGAGGTAATATTTACAACAGTTGACTTACCGTTAGTTCCTGTTATTCCAATTACTTTAATCTTTTTTCCAGGGAAGCCGTAATAAAGCGCACCTAAAAAAGATAGTGCTAAGTGATACCAGCTAATTAAAAAACTAGGAATAAATCTTTTAATAATATTAATGTATTTTCTCATAATAATTTAAGCGCTTCTTTAATTCTTTGTTCTGTATCTTCTACTTCATCAGGGACTTTTTTCAAGGCCTCTTGTGATTGCCCCTTTTTAAATCCTAATGAAATTAAACCACTCAATGCCTCGTCATCAACATTTTTTTTAATTGTTTTAACTTTACCTGTGATTTCTAAAAGTATCTTTTGTAGTTTTTTTGCTCCAATGCCCTTGACTTCTCCTTTTTCAATTAATTCTTTCAATTCTTCTAGCGAATTAACAAAAGAAAGGTCTAGCGCACTCTTTGGCCCCACTCCTGAAATACCTTTTAATGTTTTAAAAAGTTTTAACTTGTCCACACTTAAAAAACCGTATAGCTCAATTTCTTTATCTTTTAGAATTAATTCTGTAAAGACCTCTACTTCTTGAAATAATGAAATCTTACTTATTTCGCTATTATTTAAAAAAACATCAAAACCAATCCCTGACTTTTCAATGGTTATTAATTTATCATCAATATGTCTAACTTTTCCTTTGATATAGGTTATCATAGATTTATTATAGCAAAACTTGCAAAAAATTAACAATTAGTGTATATATACAGCATATATGCCAGTTACAAAAACAACAAAAAGAAGACCCCAACAAAACGAAAGAAAGAGGGTCTTAAACAAAAAAAGAACTTTAGAAATGAGAAAGCTTGTAAAAGAAGCTAATACTTTAGTTGAAGCAAAAGAATTAAAAGCAGTAGAAGAAATGATGCCTAAGATTTATAAGGCAATTGATAAAGCAGCTAAAAGAGGTGTTATCAAAAAAAATACTGCAGCGAGAAAAAAATCTAGAATGATGAAAAAAATTAAATCAATAGAAAGTAACTCAAAGAAATCTTAATTATATTGTGCTTTTATATATTCTAGTTAATATAACCCGTAATTGGGTTTTTTCTTTTCTACTACGATAGCATAGAGAGTCCCATTACTACGCTACTGTAACCAGCTAGAGAATATCTTTTATCTCGTTTAGTTTTTTTATATTCCTCCAAGCAATATTTCTTAATTCCTCAACATTGCTGTCAATAGCTATTCCCTTTTTAGTCATTTTAAATGCGCCAATATCATTTTTACCATCCCCAACAAAAACGATTTCCTCTATTTCTGCATTGTTTTCTTTTGCTATTTCTCTAATTTTTTCTTCTTTGAAGTTTTTGTTTTTTAAACAATCACTTTCAATGGATAATAAATCGCCTTCTTCATTAAAAAGAAACTTTGTTCCAGCATAAAAGCCGTCAAGTTTTAATTTTTGAGTTAATTTTTCTAAGTAAATGTCAATTGAACAAGAAATTAAATATATTTTATACCCCTTATCTTTTAAGTAGTTAATTAAATCTTCGGCTCCATCTTTTAAGGTATTAATATCTTCTGAATGATTACAAATATATTCCATATTAGCGTTACCTGTTGCCTTAAGAACCAAGGCCATCTTTTCCCAAAAATCTTTTAGAGATATTTTATTATTATAATAATTATTAAAAAGATCTTTGAGTTCTTGTTCTGCTTTTTCTTCTCCAGAAGTAAAGATCTCCCAAGAGCTTTGATCAATTAAGGTTCCATTAACATCAAAACAAATGATTTTTTTCATACGCCACAAATTAAAATATTTAATGATTCAGCGGGATTTACTCTCCCGGTTTTAATTCCATAATCTAGCTCAACAACCTTGTCATAAAGATTTTTAAGCTCGTCCATTGTGAAGTTATTATAGCTTCCTTTTTCTTTAGCTGAAATAATTTTTCTAACCTGAAAGCCCATCATTGCTAATATATATACTGGAGCATCGCCCCTATCAAGATGTTTTTTAATTGACTGAAGGGCTTCTTTTTTATCTTTTCTTGCAAGCGCATTAATTGTTTCAAATATGTTTAATTCATCCTTGTCTCTTACTAATTTTTTAACATCACTTAATGATATTTGAGAAGAATAATTAACTAGCTTATTAATCTCGTTTTCCATTCTAGCTAAATTGCTTCCCACATATTCAATTAATAATAATAGTGCCCCTTCATCAATCTTGCCGCTCATATTTTCAATTTTGTTTTTTGTCCATTCTTTTAATTTTGATCCGCTTAATAATTCAAACTCTTGTTTTTTACAATTAATATCAGCATTATTATCATTAATTATTAAAAGGACATTTGGTGAAGATTCAAATAATTCCGCTTGTGATAAAAATTCTTTGCTTACTGCAAAATCATAAACAATTACAAGTTTTTTTTCATTAAACATAGAAACAGAGAGCATTTCTCTTCTGATATCTTCTATTTGAGCATCTTTAAAAGAGCTAAAACCGCTCTTATTTTTCTCCCTGTGAGCATTGATAATTTCTTTTACCTTTTCGCTAATCCTATATTTATCTTTTCCGTAAAAATATATAATCATTTCTTTTTTTGACAATTAGGGCAAAAAAATGTTCCTCTCCCCCCTAAATTCATCCTTTCTATTTTTGTTTTACAATTAACGCATGGTTTGCCGTTTTTTTGATACACTTTCATTATATTCTGAAATCCACCCTTTTCTCCAATAATTGTTCTAAAGTCAGAAAAACTATCTCCCCTTAAACGGATTGATTCTTTTAGTATGAACTGCATATTTTTAAAAATGTTTTCAAAATCATCTTCTCCTAACTTAGAAACATCTTCTTCTGGGTGAATTTTTGATAAAAAAAGTATTTCTGAAGCATATATATTTCCTATACCAGCGATGAATTCCTGCTTCATTAAGAGTTGCTTAATCTTGCCTCTTTTTTTTCTAAATAATTCTCTAAAAGATTCGTAATTAATTTCTAGTGGCTCTGGTCCAATTTCTAACTTATCATCTTTTATTATTTCCATCTTAGCAAACTTTCTTGAGTCAGATAAAGCTAATTGTCTGCCATCATCAAGCCCTATCACTATATGCAAATAACCATTCATTCTATCGTCGCTAAGCGGTCCTGGTGGCGCAACCCATTTATTATCAACAAACTTCCATTTAGATAATAATAAGTGTCCCGATATTTTTTGATGAATTAATAAAATAACGCCTTGCTCTAAATAAATTAATATATTCTTGCCCCGTCTTTTAATATTAATTATTTTTTTGTTAATAATCTTTTGTGTAAAATTATTAACATTGTCGCCTTTAATTATATTCTCTGCATCAGTCCAAAGATCAACAAAGAAGCGCCCTATTATTTCTTTTTTTAAGTCGTTAACAATTGTTTCTACTTCAGGAAGCTCAGGCATTTATCCTAATATTGTTTTAAGCTTGTTGGCTACTTCTTGAGGAGTGAAGTGTGCCTTAATCATAAAATCAACTGCGCCAAGTTCTTGCCCGCGTTCAATGTCTTCTTTTTGTCCCAAGTTAGAAAGTATAATTACGGGAATGTCGGCTATTTCTGGATCTTGTTTTGCTTTTTCTAAAACTTCAAAACCATTTATTCCGGGCAATATCAAATCTAAAAGAATAACATCGGGCTTAGCTTCTTTTATCATTGATAATCCACTTTCACCATCTACGGCAGAAACAACATCGTACTCCATAGTTAAAAGTTTTTTAACCATCAACTCTCTTAAAAACTTGTCATCTTCTATTAGTAATATTTTTTTCATCATATTTTTATTTTTTATTTTTTATTAATAATTGGAATTGTGAAATAAAAAGTAGTTCCCTTATTCTCTTCCGACTCAAACCATATTTCTCCTTTGTGTGCCTGAACAATATTTTTTGTTGTATAAAGTCCTAGTCCAGTACCATCAGTTTCCATTCTTGTAACATTTTCGGCTCTAAAGAATTTAGTAAATATTCTATCCTGTTGATCTTTTGGTATTCCAACTCCTGAGTCCTCTATCTTAAATATAACATTTTTTTCATCATTGTCCAAAGAGATCTTTATTTTCCCCCCTTGTTGAGTATATTTTACCGCGTTCTCCAATAGATTTTGAATAACTACTCCTATCTTTTCTTTATCAATCTTAACCTTGGGCGTCTCTTTCTTGTTCAGCTCTAAAAACATATTCTTATTCCTCAATATTTCTTGAGAGGCCCCAACAACACTGTCTAAAACTTCTTCTATTCTTGCCTCTTCTTGATCATAAAGCAATCTTCCCTCTTCAATTCTGCTAACATTTAACAAGTCATTAATTAATCGTATCATTCTTTCGTTGCTAACATATGTTTGCTCTAACAATTCTTTTTGCTCTTTATTAATTTCCCCCGCATCTCCATCTAAAATCATTCTAACAGTCCACTTAATTGCTGATAAAGGAGTTCTTAATTGATGAGCAGCAACAGAAACAAACTCTGTTTTCATCTTTTCAACTAATTTTTCTTTAGTTACATCATGAATAATAATTAAAAACCCTTTTTCTTCTAGTTCGTCTTTCAATAAAACAGAAGTGATCTCTAAATGAAAACCATTAGGAGTTACCGCCTCTTCTCTATATATATTTTTAATTCTATCTTTATCTACTAATACTTTTTTAATTTCCGAGACATTATCAACATTAATTAATTCCATGAAGCATTTTCCAACAGCATCTTTTTTACTGGTGTTAAATAATTCTATTGCTGGAAAATTAATAATTTCTATTTGTTTTCTTTTGTTTAATAAAATAACTCCATCAGTAAGGTTTTCAATGATGGCCATCGTTTTATTTTTCTCGTCAACAGCGCTACGCCTTAAATCATCCGTATCTTCTAAAACATTTAACAAGGCAGCTCTTACCTTTCTAAAGTCTCCGGATTTTGTTAGTAGTTCTTCCATAGATTTATTTTACCACAATCTTAAATTTTCGCCAGTTCTATCTGGTTCAATATTTTTAATTAAACTATTAAAGTTAAACTTTTTTAGCATCTCTAAAACTTCTTTATTATCATACCCTCCCCACTCACAATCTTTAAGATTAATTTTAATAGGTACATCTTTTTTAATCTCACCAAGCTCTCTACTCAAATATGCTTCCTTCTTTTGATTAATTAATTTTTCTTTTATTTTGTTTGGTAAATTATCTTCTCCTTTTTCAATTTTATTGTATAAATTATCTATAGATCCAAATTCTTTAACTAAGCTAAGTCCTGTTTTTTCTCCAATACCCTTAACTCCAGGAATATTGTCTGACGCATCTCCTCTTAATCCTTTATAATCAATAAGTTGGCTTGGAGTTAGGCCATCATACTTCTCTTTTACCATTGATTCATCATATATTATTGCACTCTTAACTCCCTGATTAAGATAATATACTTTTGTATTATCATTAATTAATTGTAAATTGTCTTTATCTCCAGAAACAACAATATTTAATTTATCTTTTACATTAAAAGAAAGTGTTCCTATTAAGTCATCGCCTTCGTAACCTTCTTTTTCAAAGATAGGCACATTAAATATTTTTAAAACTTCCTTAACCATTGGTATCTGAATATATAATTCGTCAGGTGCTTTTTTCCTCTGCGCTTTATACTCTTCAAATATTTTCTTTCTAAATGTTGGCTTAGGAACATCAAAGCAAGCCACAAAATACTTTGGCTCTAAGTCCTTTAAAAGTTTGAAAAGGACTAGTAGAAAACCATAAACTGCATTAACTACTTGTCCATCTTTTGATTTCAATGGTGGTAAAGCATGAAAAGCCCTATGAATTATTGAATTAGCATCAATTATTACGAAGTTTTCTTTATTTTCCATAATCAATTATTATTTTTCTCTTGTCTTCATCAATGTCTTCCATTTTTATCTTAACTATATTACTAGGGAGAACATCTTTTACTGGCCACTCTATACAAACTATATTATTTTCATCAAAAATAATTTCTTTAGCAAACATCGCTTCTTCTTTATTTTTAATTCTATAAAAATCAAAGTGGCAGAAACTCTTTTTGTCTTTGATGGGATATTTGTTCATTAAAATAAATGTTGGACTAGTTATATTTTTAACTCCCAACCCTTCAGCAAATCCTTGAATAAGAGTGGTTTTTCCAGCCCCAAGCTCTCCTTCAAAAACAAAAACTCTGTGACCACTTTTTGATAGTTGTTTGCCAATCTCTTTTGTGTCTTCTATGCTTTTTGATAAATATTCCATTATAAATTATTTTTAATGCTTTTTTCTAAAATAGTTTTGATGTTTTCACTAAGGTTATCAATAAAACCATTATCATTGATAAAAGCATCTAAATCAAGCTTTATGCTTTGGCTGTCAATGTTTGAAACAATCTTTAATAATTTTAATTTTAATTCTTCTATATTATCAACATCCTCAATACATCTTAAGTTTGGTTTAATGCCTTTTTCTAAATACCATAACAAATCATAGTAATCTCTTCCTTTAACTTTTATTAATATGTTTCCCTTCTTATCTTTTGTTTCCCATTTTCTTTTTAGTATTGCCCTAATTTTTGTTGCCATAAGAGTTTCTAAATCAAATGTCTTAATCAATGTTGACTTGTTAAATTTAAAAGTGGGCTTAATTTCTATGTCGTATTTTTTACAAAAGTTAAAATCAGAAAAAATCTCTACTTTAATAATCAAAACTTCCTTTTCGGAAACATTGTCGCCACTAATCCCTATCTCACGAAGAATGGGAAACTTTAAAAAGATTCTAGATTTTTGAACAGATGTTTCTACCTTCAAGTCAGTACTATTATTAAAATAATTTTTTAAATCTTTAGAAAGCTCTTCTATATTTATTTCTTTTTTGCTATCAACAAAATCAAGGTCTTCTGATAATCGTGGCAATGAAAAACAATGAGATAAACAAGAGTCCCCATAGAAAAACATATTGCTATACTTAGGGCTAGAATAAATATAGCTTAGAATAATTGTCTGTAAATATTCTTTAGCGATATTCATTTGAAAATCTTTTTTGTGCCCTTCTATAATTAAGTTGCTTAAAATTGGTTTTAGTATTTCCATTTTTTTAAAGTATTAAATATATATTTCATTTTTTTTGATCCCTCTATGCCAACATACTTATTTATTTCCCTCCAATCTTTTGATGATATGTTTTCTGTGTTTATCCTTAATTCTTTGATTGTTTCTTCGTTTATTAAAATATTTTTTCTAAAATAAATAAAATCAAAAAGCGCTTTTGCCTTTGTTGCTTTTAGAATTAAAAATTCTCCTTTTTTATAAACATCAAACCCAGTAAATAATTCTTCTTTTATTTTTCTATAAGAAAAACTTCCAAAATAATTTGAAAAATTGATTGTTTTAGAAAAAGAAACCGATGTAATCTTTTTGGGCATCTCGGTAATCAAATTGTGCTCAGAAAGAACATATTCGCTACTCAAATATGAGGGCTCAGATAATTTATTAGCTAAAAACTCTCTATATACAGAGAGCATGTTTATCCTCTCTATTTGTTCTAAAAAATTCCTTGAGACATAAGTCCCATTTTTTATTCTTATAATTTCTCCTTTTTTAGAGTAACGATAGAGAACCACTCTAATATAATTTTTATCAGCTAAAAAAGATAAATCATTAATGCTAAAAAAAGGCAGACCAGAGATTGTTTTTATTATATTTTTTGATTTGTTTTCATTTCTCATAATATACAATTATTGTATATTATCCAAAACGAGTCGTCAATAGTTTAATTTGACTTTTGCTTGTGGATATAATAAATTAATGGTGTAATATGGATATTAAAGAAACACTAAATGGCGTAGAAAATATAGGGATTTTAACTAAAAAAAATGCAAATAATGATGCAATAGGAGCTTCTTTGGCTCTTTTTTTTGCCTTAAGGAGCGCAAACAAAAAAACTTGCTTCCCTTCTAATAATTTACCAAAAGAAATTATTGAATTTGCTGAAAAAAAGAATAAAAAACAATTTCAAGTAACTTTTAATGAAGAAGTTTCTGAGGTTTATTATGAAAAAAAAGACAAAGGACTGGTCCTTTACCTAACTCCAAAAGATAAAACTGTAAACAATGATAACTTTTCTTGTAGGGTAATTTCTGGAGAGAGCTTCTTTTCCTCTGAATATGATCTTCTTTTTACTATAGGCATTGATGATTTTAAAGAAGTTGAAAATCTTTGCGACCCTGATCAATTATTTAACTGTACTATTATAAACATTGATAATAATCTTAATAATCAAAACTACGGAGAAATTAATATCATAAAAGAAAACCAGGCCATCTCTCAAACAGTCGCCTGTTTATTAAAAGAAATTAACGAATATACAAACAAAGAAGCGGACAGCTTTCTTCTTTATGGCCTGTCTTTTTCCAATAAAAAAAACGCCAATGAAAAAAAGATTTCAACAATTAAATGGCTTTTAAAAAACGGTGGAGATCTTTCACTTTTTTCAGGAGACCCACAGAAAAACAAATTGCTGGAGGTTATTTTGAAAAACCTTATATATGCAAATGATACATACATATCTTCTGTTTGCGAGGGCGATTTTGAAAAAAGCAAAACAACATCAAAAGACCTTGGCTTTATTACAGAAAAACTTAAAAACTTTTTAAATATTCCTTCTTTCTTTATTCTATGGGAAAGCAGAACCTCACCACTATCTGTAAAGGGATTGTTTTATACTAATAAAAAGTATATAGTTAACAAAATGAACAATGGATTTAAAGGAATATACAAAGAAAAGGGTGGAATATTTCTAACAGAAGAAGTCAAAATAAATGTTGCTAAAGAAAAAATATTGTCTTATCTAAATTATGGAAACAATTAAAAATAAAATTGAAATTGAAAAAGAGATACAAGAAACATTAGAACAAAATGTCGTTGGCGCCCCCTCCCTTAAAAAACAAATTGAAGATTCATTAGGTCAAGATATTTCTGTACTACTTAAAACAATAATGTCTGGATCTATTCTTCTAAATGCTTCTGATTTACATATTGAGGCCCTACCAACTGGATCTGTATTAAGGTGTAGAATTGATGGAGTTCTTCAAGAAATATTTTCTTTTGATAAACTAAAACATCAAAGAATTGTTTCAAGAATTAAACTTTTAAGCGCTCTAAAATTGAATGTTGACGACAAGCCACAAGACGGAAGATTTTCCATTGTTTTTTATACTAATGACGAAATTGAAATTAGAGTTTCAACGCTACCAACTGAATACGGAGAAACTATTGTTATGAGAGTTTTAAATCCTAATAACCTAATTGACTTAGAACAACTCGGACTAAGAAAAGATATTTACCAAATTTTTGATTTGCAAGCAAAAAAACCAAATGGAATGATTGTTGTTACTGGTCCAACTGGTTCTGGTAAAACAACTACCCTATATGCTTTCCTTAAAAAAATAAGGAACCCTGAAATTAAAGTAATTACAATTGAAGACCCTATTGAGTACCACTTAGATGGAATATCTCAAACACAAGTAAACCCTAAAAAGGGCTACAACTTCGCTGCTGGATTAAAATCAATTGTTAGACAAGACCCTGATGCAATTCTTGTGGGAGAAATTAGAGATCTTGAGACCGCATCAATCTCATTACAAGCCGCTCTAACTGGACACTTAGTATTAAGCACTCTTCATGCCAATGAAGCAGCGGGAACAATTGCAAGGTTTCAAGCGCTAGGAGAATCACCTACAAACATTGCTCCTGCAATTAATGCTGCCATTGCTCAACGACTGGTTAGAAAAGTTTGCACTAAATGCACAGAAATGAAAAAGATTTCTCCTGAATTATTACAAACAATCAAAGAAGGACTGTCTGGAATTGGAGACCATGTTGATTGCCCAGAAATAAATGAAAATGTTGAGGTTGCAGAAATAAAAGGATGTGAGCATTGTAATTTTACAGGATACAAGGGTAGGGTTGGTATATTTGAAGCAATGTTAATTGATGACGAAATAGAGGACTTCATCTTAACTGCTCCATCAACTTCAGCATTACAAAAAATGGCCATTAAGAAAGGAATGACCACGATGAAACAAGATGGATTAATTAAAATATTAAAAGGAGTAACAACTATTGATGAAGTTAAAAGGGTTGCGGGGTAAACAAAAATCCCCTTGCGGGGATAATATAAATAATTCCTGAAATGGGGGTCCTCGTTAGCGACAGGGCTAAGCCAAGAAATTTTTCGAGGTGTAACCCAGTCGGAACCAAGTTAACCATTAACTAAAAAAACTCCCCTTCCCCCCATTTCAAGAATCATTTACCTTGTAGAAATAATATAACATAGCACAAAATGTCTGTCAAGAGCTTTTCTCCACAATTTAACAACTCTGAAGAAATCCTAGAAAACACACTTCGTCCCCAAAAGTGGTCAAATTATATTGGACAGGAAAGAATTAAAAAGAACTTAAAGATTATTATCGGAGCAGCTAAGAAAAGAAATGATTCTCCTGATCATTTACTCTTCTATGGTGGCGCAGGATTAGGAAAAACTACCCTAGCATACTTAATAGCCAAAGAAGCAGAAGGAAACATCCGAACAATAGCAGCGCCAATTATTGAAAAGCCCGGTGACTTAGTTGCACTACTAACAAGCTTAAACGAAGGCGACTTTCTTTTCATTGATGAATGCCACCGATTGAATAAGCAGGTTGAAGAATATCTCTATTCAGCAATGGAGGACTTCAAATTAAGTTTAGTTTTAGGCAAAGGACCAATGGCAAAAACACTAGACCTAACTTTACCTCGTTTTACCCTAATAGGAGCAACCACAAAACTAGATATGCTTTCTTCGCCCCTAAGAGGAAGGTTCGGTGCAATCTTTCAATTGAATTTCTATGAACCCAACGAAATAGAAGAGATAATAAGAAGATCAGCTAAAATATTAAACATTGAGATTGATGACGATGCAGCAAAAGAATTATCAAAGCGCTCTCGTTTCACTCCCAGAATTGCTAATAAACTACTAAAAAGAGTGCGTGACTTTACTCAGATGGAAAATAAAAATAAAATCACAAAAGAAATTGTTATTAGTAGTTTAAACTTTTTAGAAGTTGATGAATTGGGGTTAGAAGTTGGAGATATAAAAATACTAGAAGCAATTATTAATAAATTTGATGGTGGACCCGTTGGTCTTCAAGCATTGTCTTCAGCAACATCTGAAGAAAAAAACACTATCCTTGATGTTTACGAGCCCTATCTTATCCAATTAGGATTAATCAAAAGAACTTCTAAAGGAAGGGTTGCTACTAAGGCAGCATATGAACATTTAAAGATTGATATTTAAACTTCACTTATAACATCAAATCCTTTGTAGCTACCAGTGATCGCTAATCCTATTATCTTCCCTTTATTTATATTTGCTTTTTTAATTTTTTCACCAACCACATTCAGTGTAGCTCCAGAACCAACAGCATCGTCAATAATCAAAACATTTCTATGTCCTCCATTGTCATTAATATAAAATGTCTTTTCTGCGTTCTCAATTCTATCTTCAATTTTATTTAAAGTTTTTTGAGGAACAACAATATCTGATTTAATTTTTATTATATTAATTTTTTTGATAGATAACTTCAAATTTTTTTCTAATTCTTTCATAAACTGAACTTCTCTTTTAACTGTCGGGGGAATAAAACAAACAGCATCTATTTCGTATTCTTTAATCAAAAAATCAATTTTATCTTTTATAATCAAAGAAAGATTCTTAATCATTTTTTTATCTTGGCTTTGTTTGCTGTAAAGCAAAAGCTGTCCAAGCTTTGTTTTTCCAAATCTTTCAATCGCATAAAAATCAACATAAAAAACTCTATCTAAATAAACTTCTTTGAAAGATGTTTTTATTTTATCTGTTCCATCAATTAATCCCGACTTCAATCTATATTTATTATACTTCTCTAAAGTTTTTTTATACTCCATAGATGTTTTGATTGGATTCAAATTATTGCGATTACACCAAGAGATAAAACCATCTATTCCTTCTTTAGCTTCTCCCATAGAAGTAATAAATAAAAAATTATCATTAATAATTTTTTCTACATCACCACTAAAATTAATATGATTTTTTATATCTTTTTTTTGAATAGGAATATAAAAAACATTAGGCGGTGTTCCAACCTTAGAAATTAGCCCCCTTTCAATTAATCCTTTAAGATGAAGAAATGTTGCTTGTTTAGAAATTTCAACATAATCAATAATCTCTTTTGCGCTAACAGACCCTCTTTTTTCTATATACTTAATAATTTTTTCTTTTGTTGTCATTATAATGATTTTATCTTATTGACTGTTGACTGTCAATAGTCAATAGTCAACTTTGACTAAATCCCCCTTTTTCTGTATTATTTAACTATGAGTGGACACAGTCATTTTCATAATATTAAACTAAAGAAAGGCGCCGAAGATGCTAAAAAAAGCAAGCTCTTTTCTAAGCTATCTAAAGAAATATCAGTAGCTGTTAAAGACGGCGGATCTGATATTGCTTTTAATCCAAAATTAAGAAGCATTGTTGATAAGGCAAAGGGTCTTAATATGCCTAATGATAGCATTGATAAAGCAATCAAAAGGGGCTCGGGCGAATTAGAAGGAGCAACCTTTGAAGAATTCTTAATGGAAGCATATGGTCCAGACAATATGGCTGTTTTGATTGAAGGAATAACTGATAATAAAAACAGGAGTATTAATGAAATCAAACTTCTTGTTTCTCAAAAAGGAGGCAAAATGGTTAACGAGGGAGCTATAAAATGGATGTTTGAAAGGCGTGGAGTTATTGGAATAACTGATATTACCTCAAAAGAAGATGCCGAATTGTTAGCGATAGAAGCAGGAGCTGAAGATATATTGTGGGAGGAAGAAAATCTAATTGTTTACACTAAACCAGAAGAAATGGAACAAGTTAAAAAAGGACTAGAATCATTTAAGATTGATTTTGCTAATTTAGAATGGGTTGCTAAAGAAAAGATATCAGCTGATGAAGAAAAATGTAATAACTTTATTGAAGCAATTGAAGATCACGATGATGTTTCAAATGTTTACACTAATATATGATTATACTAGGAATTGACCCAGGCACAGCAACAACTGGGTTTGGAATAATCAATTATGACAAAAACTCTTTTTCTTGTCTTGATTATGGAGTTATTGAAACACTATCAACAGAATGCCCAGGCGAGAGACTAAAGCAAATCAACTTTGATTTAAACTATATTATTAAAAAACACAAACCTGCTCTTGTTGCTATTGAGAGCTTGTTTTTCTTCAAAAACCTTAAAACCGCTATGCCCGTCAGTCAAGCAAGAGGCGTTATTCTTTTTACTGTTTCAAAAAACAACATTCCTTTTGTTGAGTATACTCCTATGCAGGCAAAAATTGCTGTAACAGGATACGGTAAAGCACAAAAAAACCAAGTCCAAGAAATGGTTAAAAACATTTTAAACTTAGAAAACATCCCTAAACCAGACGATGCCGCTGATGCCCTAGCTCTAGCGATATGCTGTGCTAATAACTTAAAGTTTAGTAAGTAGCAAATCCCATTTTTAATGATTTTGTTGAATTATGGGATTGTAGTCCCATAATTACAAGTATAAAAAAATGCATATATTATAATGCACGCCCATGAAATTCAAGTACTGCGCTTCTAAAAGAATGCTTGTGTTTCTCTTTTAGATTATAGCTATTGCAATGACTCATTATTCCTAAATAAGAATTAACTGTCTCTTTTATCTTTTTATTCTCCTTACTTTCAAAAACTGCACAATAAAAATTATTCTTAATTCTCTTTGTTAGATATTTACGATACGGCTTAATTATTAACCCTAGCTTAAATATATTTTATTTTATTAAAAAAGAGTTTTCTCCCAATCCGTTATCATTTTTCCTATTTCATTAATTTTTTCAACCACAAGACCATATCTTTTAATACTCGTAAATTTTAAATCCGGCGAGTTCAAGAAACTACCGCAAATGTCTTTGTCCGGAATATAATAAGAATATGAAGACAAAATGTACTCGCCTTTGCCTTGCTGAGCGGGAAGAAATCAGCAAAGGAATATATGCGTTTGAAAAGCTGGCTCAAATAGCCAGAAGGAGGGGTCGGAGCCCGTCGACCATAACAAGAGAGGTGGGATTCCAAGTGAAGATAAAGAAGTGGTGCTATTCGGCTTTAAGGGGAGAAGAAATAGCGGAAAAGAAATGGAGGTCTTCCAGCTGGAAGAAGAAACTTGATTCAAATAGCGCTCTTCTTGAGTATGTTCAAAACAAGCTTCGGATAAAATGGTCTCCGGAAGAAATTGCGGAAAGGCTCAAAATGAAATATACTCAAGATATGAGCGTGAGGATATCCCACGAAACAATCTACCAATACCTCTATTGCCTCCCCAGAGGAGAGTTGAAGAAAGAATTAATAAAAGGATTAAGGCAGGAAAGGAAAAGGAGGCTCTCCAGAGCGGCAGTCCACTACCGCAGACAAAGAATCGAAGACATAGTCTCGATTTCCGAGAGGCCGAAAGAAGCCAAGGGACGCATCATTGCCGGGTATTGGGAGGGAGATTTGATTGTAGGAAAAGGGCATGCGAGCGCGGTCGGGACATTGGTCGAGAGAACGACTAGACTGACGCTCCTGTCCTTAAAAGAAAAAACCGCTTTCGCGGTGCGGAGCGCTTTTGCCATGGCCTTTCAAGCTAATTCCGAGAGAGTTCAGGAAAACACTGGCATATGACCGGGGAACAGAGATGTCCGAACACAAGCTCTTTTCCGAAGATACGAAAATACAGGCATTCTTCGCCGATCCGTATTCTCCGTGGCAGAGAAAGAGGAACGAAAATACGAATGGGTTGATTCGGCAGTATTTTCCCAAGGAAACCGACTTCAGGGAAGTGCCTGCTTCGGCAATTAAAGAAGCGGAAACGACTCAACGGCCGCCCCAGAAAAACACCGGGGCGCTACACTCCTTTAGAACGTTTTTGAATTAACTACCGGCCAAAAAATTGCGATAGGAGCTTAAATCCAGCTCCTTTGATAATCTCCACATTATCATCAATTTATCAAGATTATAACTTAAATCTCTCATTTGCTTTTGTTTTTCTTCTTTTTTTCTACCCTTGCTCTATCATTAATCTTTTAGTCACTTATATAAATAAATGAGTATTTATTCGTACTGTATATTTTCTTAATATTATTCGTTAAGTCAGACTAATAATTATAAGAATATCCTCCCCAGCGCACTATTACTATACCAGAACCACCAGAGGCACCATAACCCCCGTAGTTTCCTGAAACGCCGCCACCGCCACCGCCCGTATTGGGAGATCCAGAGGTACTAGATATTGATACTGCGCCACCGTTGTTGCCGCCTCGCAAATCTGGGAGACTGTCAAGTCCCCTACCACCATCATGCCCTTGACCTGAAACACCAGCTCCACGGTTTGCTTCCCGAGTGCCTCCGGCAGAACCACCACCATCAGCTTCTCCCGTAATGGATTTTTTACTTAAAGTTTAATTACCATGTTGCATTTCTTGTAATTACTACATCGCTAACATAGTTTGCATAAGAACCATAATCATAACCAAAAACCTCTACATAAAAATTATCGTAGGTAAGAGCTTCAGCTGATTTGTCAGATCCAACAATACCACTACTTCCACGTCTCCAAAACCCAAAAGTAAGTTCTTCTCCATTATTTTTATACCTAGAATTAGGGACATCTACTACAATCTCAACGTCATTCCAGGTACTATTATTGACTTGACCAGCACCAACAATATAATTATCACATTGAGGCTGATGGTATCCGAGCCCACTCGAACCTGTATTATAGACACAGTCTGGGGCTGTAACTAATCTTACTCCCACGGCATATCTCAAGTTTGAATCATATCCACTTGGTTTGTAATATTTATAATTTATCTTGAAAACCTCATCAGTAGGAATTGGTAATAAGGTAGCGGTAGACCTACAACCATTCCATACAGATCCTCCAGTATACATAAAAACACTTCCCGAGCTAGAATTTGTCTTGTTATAACACGATGAAGTTGCCTCTTCAGCTACAAATGTGTGCCCTAAATCGCCTGCTACTGTAAGCCAATTAGCACCGTCACATAAATCAAGGTTTTTGGTAGAATAATTATACCACTGCATACCTTCGGTTGAAGAGTTGCAGGTTGGTCTTGTTGCGGTTGAGGCATTGGGAATAATTCCTGTGTCTCCAACTAGCACTCCTCCAACATTAAAACCACCTTCTACTCTTTGAGATGTTCCTACTGTTCCTAGATTAAGTGGTTTAGGAGTGTTGCCAGCAGGAGGGGTTGTTTGAGGTCCGTCCCATGCAAGGACGATGAAGGAGAGGAGGAATATTGAAAGAGATATTCCTGTAAAGATTGCTAGGTTTTTGATGAAGTTGTTTATCATAATAAAATAATTGTTATTTTTATTCTTTTTAATTATATTCTTAACTGTTCCTTATTTTTTATTAAAGTGCTTTGTATTAAATCAATTATACCTTCAATCAAAATCAAATGTCAAACAAAAAAAGAATTGCCTTAAGCAATCCTTTTGAAGTTTCTTTTTCCTACTTGAACAATCATCCCTTTTTCTGTTTTAATGGTATCTGTTTTAACAACTTCTGCTTTGTTGTTATTGATGACTTTCACTCCCCCTTGTTCAATTAGTCGCCTTGCTTCATTTTTTGATTTTGCTAGTGATAATTTTACTAATAATTCTTGCGTATTATGCTCTCCATTCTCTATTTTAACTTCTTCAATTTCTGTAGGAAGTTTTTTGTCTTCAAAGACCTGCTCAAACTCTTCCTGAGCTTTTTGTGCTTCTTTTGAATTATGAAAAATTGTAACAATTTCTTTTGCTAATTGTTTTTTAACTTCTTTAGGATTAATCTCTTTGTTTTTTAGTGATTTTCTAATTTCTTCAATTTGTATCATTGGTATCCTTGTGCAGGACTCAAAATAATCAATAATCAATTCATCTTTCAGGGTCATCAGTTTGCCAAACATGTCTATTGGATCGTCTAATATATTAATTACATTTCCCCATGAGGTGGACATTTTTCTTCCATCTAGTCCGTAAATCATTCTAAGGGTCATTACATCTTGTGGCTCCTCATTAAATGCTTTTTGTAAGATTCTACCTGCCTTTAAGTTAAATAATTGATCAAACCCGCCGATTTCAACATCGGATTTAATGACTACTGAATCGTATCCCTGAAGAAGTGGATACATTAACTCATGAAGACCAATTGGCGACTCTTTTTCCCATCTTTCCTTAAAGTTTCTTCTCTGAATCATTTGCTGAGCAGTGAAGTTTGTCGCTAGCTGAATTAATTCTTCTGGCTTCATCTTCCCTAACCAGTCCTTATTGTATCTTACTTTAACTTTTTTAATATCTAATATCTTTCCTATTTGATCTAAATAATCCTTTAAGTTTTCTTTAATTTCTTTTTCAGTTAAAACTTTTCTCATTGCGTCTTTGTCTGAAGCGTCTCCAATTAGAGCAGTAAAGTTTCCAATAATTAAGGTAATATTATGCCCCAATTCCTGAAAATCCCTCAATTTCATTAGTATTGTAGCCCTACCTAAGTGAATTTTAGGCCCAGTTGGATCTATTCCCAATTTAATATTCAACTGCTTGCCTGAAAGTAGTCGCTTTTTAAGCGAATCTTTTTCAATAATGTCCTCTGTTCCTCTATTTAAAATGTCTTCTATTTTGTTTTCGTCGGTAATAATTTTCATATATATATTATTAATTAAATGTTTTCAAAAGTCAAAAGAAGTGATAGTTATTTTATAAAGGTATTTATATATTCTCTATATATATAGCTTTTGCCATATGTCCTCTCGCTTTGTGCATGCAAAATGCCGAGCTTAACAAACCTATCTATAACTTTCTGTGCGCCTGCACGAGTAAAACCTGTCCACTGCATGACTTTCTTTGTATTTACAATCGGAGAGCTAAAAAGTTTTTGCAATACTAAAATACCGCTCTCTGATTCCCTTTTTGCAAGGGCCTGTATTTTTAACATATCAATGTCTCTTAATTGTCTAATTTGGCTAGTAATTTTAATTGACTCTTCCGCGGTTTCAATAATTCCATCAAGAAAAAAATCTATCCAATCTTCTATTTTTCCATTGTGATAATCTTCAATTCTTTGATAGTAAACTTTTTGATGTTTTTTGAAATATGTTGATAGAAATAATACTGGATTTTCTAACAAATTCTTATGACACAATAAAAGTGTTATTAATAATCTTCCAGTCCTTCCGTTTCCATCTAAAAAAGGATGTATGGTCTCAAACTGCGCGTGCATAATTCCGATGTGTAATAACGGAAGGGCATTGTTTTCTTCGCAAAGAAACTTCTCAAAATCATCAAGCGCGCGATTCATTTCGTCCACTGTAGGAGGGACAAAATGAGCATTGTCCGGCCTTGTTCCATCAATCCAATTTTGAGTTTTTCTAAATTCGCCCGGGCTAGAGAAATGAGTAGCTCGCGCGCCCGACATTAACTCTTTGTGAATTTCTCTTATAAACCTTAACGAAAGAGGAAAGCTCTTAAGGCGATCTAGTCCATAGTTTAATGCTTTTATATAATACAAAATATCGTCCGCGTCTGTATCGCCCACACTAATTCCTGCGTCTGTCTCAAGCGCATCAATAATGGTTGCTTTTGTCCCTTCTATTTGGGCTGATGAAGTTGCATCTTTAGCAACAAACATTTTTAGGAAAAAATCAAGATCGGGCAAAGCACTTTTTATGGTTGTTCCATCAAGCTTCCCTATTAATCTATCAGCTTTTGCAATTTTAATTAAAGTTTTTTGAGAAACTTCAAAAATACCCTTAGGTGGAAAAGGTGACGGAATAAAAGCTGAATATCCCTCTTTTTGTTTTATTTTTTTACCAATCTCTATATTCATAATTTAGTTTGTGTATTTATATTAATATATACTATCTTATCACTTAGTATATATTTGGTCAACCACCGCATACTAACTTATTGCTAATATTCACATCTTTTTCCCTACAAATTCTCAAAAAGAAATGCATATTAATTTATAAATGGCTTTTACAAAGTCAAAAGAAGTGATAGTATATGGTTATGAAAAAAGGACTAAAGAAATGTTTTAAAATATTGTTTTCATTATTATTTGTGGCTTTTATTGCTGGCCTCTCGCTGTTTTTCTACTACACTAAAGATTTGCCTCGTCCAGAAGTTTTTACTGAAGCACAACTAAACTTGTCTACTAAGATATATGATAGGACTGGTGAGGTTGTTTTGTCTAATGTCTATGGAGAAGAAAGAAGGACATATGTTCCTTTGTCTCAAATATCAATTCATATGCAAAATGCGGTAATTGCCACCGAAGACGCTGATTTCTATAACCATATTGGAATTGATTTTGGAGGAATTGCCAGAGCTCTTAAATTAGGAATATCTTCTCAGAGCTTAAATGTTCCCGGAGGATCAACAATCACTCAACAATTAATTAGAAGTACTTTTTTAGTACCTGATAAAAATATTGAAAGAAAAGTAAAAGAGATTGTTTTGTCTCTTGAGTTAGACAGAAAGTACTCTAAAGAGCAGATATTGGAATGGTATTTAAACCAAGTTCCTTTTGGTGTGAATATATATGGAATTGAAGAAGCATCACAAACATATTTTCAAAAAAGTGCGAACGATTTAACAATAGAAGAATCGGCACTATTGGCAGCAACAATTCAAGCCCCTAGTTTTTATTCTCCTTATGGAAAAAATGTTGAGGCATTATTAGAAAGAAAAGATTATGTTTTAAATAGAATGGCAGAAGAAAACTATATCTCTGAAGATCAACGAGATGAAGCAAAAGAAATTGAATTTTCTTTTTCTGACAGACCTAAAACAGTTGCTGTTCATTTCGTAAACTATGTAAGGCAACAAATTGAGTCAACATATGGCCCTACATTTTTAGAAACAAGAGGACTAAAAATATACACTACTCTTGACTGGGATTTACAGCAAGAATCAGAAAAAATAATTAAAGATGGAGTTGCTAGCAATATTGCTCGCTTTGGAGCATATAATTCATCAACTATTTCAATTGATCATAAGACAGGTCAAATTCTTTCAATGGTTGGTTCCGCCGACCCATGGGGAGAATCGTTGCCAAAGGGATGTAATCCAGCTACTAATTGTAAGTTTGTTCCCAGCTTTAATGTTGCCACTCAAGGCAAAAGACAACCGGGATCATCTTTTAAGCCCTTTGTTTATGCCGAGGCCTTTAGAAAAGGATTTGGAGATCAGACAATTGTAATTGATGAATTAACAAGCTTTGGTGTTTGGGGCGGAGAAGAATATATTCCTAGAAATTATGATGGATTATTCAGAGGCCCAATCACACTAAGAAATGCTCTTGCTCAATCATTAAATATCCCTGCTGTTAAGGTGTTAAATAATATGGCTGGACTAAACGATAGTATAACTTTAGCTCAAAAAATGGGTATCACAACATTAAATCAACCATCTTCTTTTTATGGCCTATCTCTTGTTCTAGGAGGAGGAGAAGTCCACTTAATTGATATGGTGAGTGCTTATGGGGTGTTTGCTAACGGAGGGTACAAAATTACGCCTTCAGCGATATTAAAAATTGAGGATGCTAATGGCAATATAATTTATGAAAACAAAAATACTCCAAGAAAAGTTTTAGAAACAAGTGTTTGTGAAATGATTACTGATGTTTTGTCAGATAACGATGCTAGAGCTCCGATGTTTGGAAGTAACTCAGTCTTACGCTTTGACGATTATAAGGTTTTTGCAAAAACAGGAACTACTCAATACAATGTTGATGGATGGACAATTGGTTGCACAAAAGACACCTGCGTTGGCGTATGGTCAGGAAACAATGATAATAGTCAAATGTATAGCACCGCTATTGGAACAAATGTATCAGGTCCCCAGTGGAGAAAGATTATTGAAAAAAGCGTGGAGATTAGAAACTAAGACAAGAAATCAAAAACATTATCTTTGTTTATTAACTTAAATTGACTTTGAGGATATGCCTTTGTCCAATCATTAGGTGCTTTTTTGTTATCCTTCTTCCATTTAAACTCATAAGCATTAATTTCCCCTTTTGACTCTTCTATAAGATCTATTTCTTGTTGGTCATATGTTCTCCAGAAATAAAAATTAGAAAAATCTCTGTTGTTATTTGATTTTTTAATCTTTTCGCTTATCGCCCAATTCTCAAACATTGCTCCTGCATCACTCCTTAAAGAAAGAGGATTAAAGTTTCTAATTAGAGCGTTTCTTAAACCCATATCAAAAAAGTAATATTTTGATGCTTTTGATATTTCTTTTCTTAAATTTCTACTAAATCCTCTTACATTAAAAATTACAAACATTTTTTCTAAAACATCTAAATAGTTCTCTACTGTCGCTTGAGTTAAGCTAGTGTTTTGAGCCAACTCAGAGATAGAAACTTCACTACCAATTTGTAGAGCCAATAGCGTTAAAAGATCTATTATCTTTTTAGGTTTTTTTACCTTTGATATCGTTAAAATATCACGATACAAATAATTATTAATATACTCAAATAAATAATCTTCTTTTTCTTTTCTTCCCTCAATGTTCCATATCTTAGGATACATTCCATACAACAAAATTTCTTCTAGGATTTTATCATTTCCCATTTGAGGCATCTTATCTTTTACTTCTTTGAAAGATAAAGGATAAAGCCAGAAGGTCTTAGTTCTTCCTGTGAGTGGTTCACAAACCTTATCTGCCAAGTCAAAAGACGCTGAACCAGAAACAATTACCTTAACAGGTAAATTATCTATTATTAACTTTAAACTTAATCCAATATTATTAATTCTTTGTGCTTCGTCTATAACTAAAAGATTTTTTTCTCCTATAGTTCTTTTAAGGTGTTCTAGATTATTATTATTATTAAAAGTATTTTGTGTAAAAATATCATCTCCATTATACTTTTCATAATTTGACTCTTGAGATAAAAGTATGTCAATTAATGTTGTTTTTCCGGCTTGTCTTGGGCCATAGAGAATGATAACTCTACGACTAGAATCATTAAGGGCGCTTTCTAATTCTTTTTTAATTGTTCTGTCAATTATCATAAATTGAACAAGGTCTACTTGTATTAATTAATATAAATTGGTTATAGTCCAATTATATCAATTATTATATTTTTGCCAAGGATTAAACCCTAATAGGCATAATTACATATTGATAACTAGTGTCGCCTATTGGCTTAATTAGTGCTGGGCCGTCATTACCTTGCATTTCAAAAGATATTTCTGATGATTTGATATTTGTTAAAGCGTCTAGTATAAAGCGATAATTAAATGACACTTTTGCTGGATCTCCTTCGGTGTTCGCAATCATACTTAATTCACTTTCTCCTATTTCATCATCTTGACTTTTTATTTCAATATTCTTTTCTCCTACTTTAATAACCACCTCGCTTGCCTTGCCACCAAAAAGTCCTGCCATTTTAATTTGTTTTACAAACTCATCTTTATTTAAGGTAATTTTTGTTTTTGATGATTTAGGAATAATTTCTTCGTAAGAAGGATATTCTCCATCAATTTGTCTTGAGACAAGATTTATTTCTGAATGAGTTGAATTGGGTAAAAATGTTTCAAACATTACTTGTGACTCAGAAAAATAAATCCTTATCTTCTTGCCATCTTCTTCTGGTAAAATATTAATTAATTCTTTTGTTGTTTTTTGAGGTAGTATAAAATTAATTTCTTTTTCAAATAAATTTTTAATGTCATCTTTAATTGTTTTTTCAGCAAGACGAAAACTGTCAGTTGCTACTAATTTAATACTTCCCTTATTAAAAGAAAAATAAACTCCGGATATTTCTGGCTTAACTTGAGAAACACTTACCATATCAACAACACTAATTAGCCCTTCTTTTAGTTTCTTGCCCTCCATTTCTATATATATATCTTTAAGAAATTTAGGAATAATTGGAAAGTCCTCAGAAGAAAATCCTTTAATTTGCGTTTTTATATTTTTGCCTTCAATTAAAAGAGTGTTTCCTTTGTTTTTTATATTAATTTTTTCCTCAGGCAAAACCCCTGCTAATTGACTTAAAAATTTAGCAGGGACGGTGGCACTTCCTTCTTTTTCTGTTTTACATGGTCCCCACCATTCTATTCCCACTTCTAAATCAGTTGATGATATTTTAATAAAATTAGGAAGTGATTCAATTAATAAATTATTAAGAATTGGCAAGGTTAAATTTTTACCTGTTATTTTTTCGGTAAAACCTAATCCTTTTTTTAATTCTTTAGCAAGTATTGTGAAGTTCATATTTTTCTTATAATAAATTTTATTTATTTGTTATTACTATTAATTTCTTATTTTTTGTGGATAATATTTTTATTTCTAATATTCTCTTTTATTTATAATACTTTTTTATTTTTTTAGTTGTGGACAATTAGGGTATTAATTATCAAGTAAGCTCTGTTTAATTTTTGATAACTTTTTTATTGTTTGTTTTGTCATTATTATTTTAACATTTTTTCCACACTATTTACTATATATTCTTTGTAAAATTAAATCTATTTCTTGTCTTGTTTTGTCGTTTTCTTCGTAAGAATTTTCTATTAATTGACAAGCATGCATTACTGTTGTGTGATCTTTTCCTCCAAACTTTCTACCTATTTCAGAGTACGACATTTTTAATTCTTTCTTTAATAAATACATTGCAATTTGTCTTGGCCTAGCGTACTCTTTTTTCCTAGAAGTTAAAAACATATTATTTGAAGAAATGTCATAAAAACTGTGAATTGATTCAACTATTTTTTTATAATTAGTAATTTTATTTGGAGAAACAATAATGTTTTTTAATAATTTTTTAGCGTCATCAATATTTATAGTTTTATTTCCGTTAGTTTTTTTACAAATTGCCAATCGGCTAATTGAGCTTTCTAGTTCTCTTATATTTTTTTGAACATTGTTAGCAATATATTCTAAGACATCTTGAGGAACACTAATATTTTTTTCTTCTGCTTTTTGAGTTAATATGGCTAATCTTGTTTCATAGTCAGGCATATTTATATCTGCAATCATCCCCCCATTAAAACGGGACTTCAATCTTTCTGTAATTGCGGGAATATTATCAGGGTGCCTATCAGAAGAAAGAATAATTTGTTTATTTTTTTGATAAAGAGAATTAAAGGTGTGAAAGAATTCTTCTTGAGTTTTGTCTTTTCCTGCCAAAAATTGAATGTCATCAATAATTAATACATCAATTTCTCTTAGGTTCTTTTTTAAGTCCTCAATGCTTTGAGATCTTATAGCATTAACAATTTTTGATATTAATCTTTCTGCGGGAACATATCGTATTTTTTTATCAGGAAAATCTTCCTTTATTTTGTTTCCAATTGCCTGCATTAAGTGAGTTTTTCCCAGTCCCACTCCTCCGTATATAAATAAGGGATTATAATTTTTCCCCGGCTCTTCTACAATAGACATTGCTGCGGCATAGGCAACTTCATTAAATGGCCCGATTATAAAATTATTAAAATTGTATTTAGGATTAAGGTTTGTTTCTTTGTCTACCTCTAGCTCTGAAAATCCGAGCTGTTCAATAATCTCCTCCTTTTCTTTTTTGGTATTTTTTTTAGTTGGTATTTTTGTGTTTATAGGATTAACAATATATTTAATATCTTTAATATTTTCATCTATTGATTTTATAATTTTTAAAATTTCTTTATGGTATTTTTGTTCCATCCATTCTTTTGAAAATGAATTAGGAACAGAAACAACAACAAGATCTTCTTCAGTGGAAGATATCGCTGTATTAGCAAACCAAGTAGCAAAATTTGCTGGAGAAATATTTAATTGAATTTGAGATAAAACTGATTGCCAAATTTCTTCATTAGTCATAGTGTTATTATACCTTACTACTGTCAACAAATCAAAAAAACATTATAAAATAAGGGAAAAAATTGCCCCTGTGGACATAGTGTGGAAAAATAGTTGGCAATTGACAAAAAAACAGCGTTGTATTATCCTGTACATAAGTGTACAGGATAAATTATGATTAAAAAAGATAAAAAAATAGCATCTCTTTTAAGAGATGGAAGAGAATTATACCACACTCAAGACCTTGGTGTTCTTTGGGGAATTAGTAAAGAAAATACTCTTTACACAACCATCAAGAGATATATTGCTGGTGGTCTTTTGTTTAGAGTTCACAAGGGGCTTTATTCTACAAAAAAAATAAACCAAGTTGATGAAATTAAGCTAGGGCTATCTTCCCTGCATCGCTATGGTTATTTAAGTACAGAAAGTGTTTTAGTAAAAGATGGCATCATTTTTCAAGATATTAAATATATTACTTTTGTTTCAAGTATTTCAAAAAGATTTAAAATAGATGATGCATATTTTTTAGTAAGAAAAATGAATGCTAAATATCTACATAATAATACGGGAATATATACTAAGAACAATCAAAGGATTGCTTCAAAAGAAAGGGCTGTTGCAGATATGCTTTATTTTAATCCTAAATATCACTTTGATGGAAAAAATATTATTGATTGGGAAAAAGTAAAAGAAATTAAAAAAGAAATAGGATATTAATAATTATGATAAACTTAAAAAAACAATCAACAAGGCACGAAATGCATATGCATCGTTTATTATCAGAAATTCTTGATAATAAATACTTAGCAGTTAACCTTTGCTTTAAGGGAGGCACTTGTGCTAGGATGCTTGGATTTTTAGACAGATTTTCAGTTGATCTTGATTTTGATTTGTCGCCAAAGGCAGATAAAAAGAAATGCAAAGAGATTTTATTAAAAATCTTTAATGAGCTGGATTTAGAAATTAAAGATCAGTCCTTAAAAGCGCTCCAGTTTTTTTTAAAGTACCCTGCTCCAGAAAATGAGCGCAACACTTTAAAAATAGAGATATTGGACAAATGTTTCAAAAATAATGATTATTCTCCACAATACATATCCCTAATTGACAGGACCGCTAATTGCCAGACAATTGAGACAATGTTTGCAAATAAATTAGTTGCCCTTACAGATAGATTTAAAAAAGGCCAATCAATAGCCGGAAGAGATCTTTATGATATCCATTATTTTTTTTCAAAGGGCTATGATTACAAAAAAGAAATAATCAAAGAAAGAACAAAAAAAGATTACAAGTTATATTTAAAAGAGCTCAAAGATTTTATTGAACAAAAAATAACAACAGAAATGCTGGAGCAAGATTTAAGCACTCTTACTTCTCCTCAAAACCTTAAAAAGATTAAAAAGTACACAAAACAAGAGGTAATTAATTTTTTAGATGAGGAAATAAATTAATTGACCAAGGACGCATTTTTTGGTATAGTTTTCTCATAAGTTAATAATTAAAAGCATTATGAGTAAAACCTACCAACCAAAGAAAAAGAAAAGGCAAACAACTCACGGTTTTCTAGAAAGATCTAGCACAAAAAGTGGCCAGAAGGTTCTAGCTAACAGGAGAAGAAAAGGCAGAGCAAAGCTTTCTGTTTAATGTTTTATGTTACCAAAAGAAAATAGATTAAAGAAAAAGAAAGAATTTGAAGCTATTTTTGAAAATGGAAGAACAATAAAAGGAAAAAACATTATTGTAAAATATTTAGGAAACGGTCTTGAATACGCAAAAGTAGGATTTATAGTCAGCAAGAAAGTTTCTAAAAAAGCAGTAGAAAGAAATAAGATAAAAAGACAGTTGAGGGAGGCGGTAAAACAAACTGATTTAAAAAGAGGACTGAGTATTATAATTATCGCCCTGTCATCAATAAAAGATGTCCCATATATTGAAATAGAAAGTGATATTAAAAAGACACTAAAATTATGAATATTTTTTTAACAATCTATTATGCCCTACTCTATCAGCCAATGCTGAATTTTTTAGTTTTAATATATATTTTAACAAATAATTTTGGTATTGCTGTAATACTTCTTACCGTTTTAATTAAGTGGCTAACTAATCCATTAAACAAAAAAGCGATAGAGTCACAAAAAGCAATGACAGAAATTCAGCCAAGGATAAAAGAGATTCAAAAGAAATACAAAGACACTCCAGAAAAACAAGCTCAAGAAATGATTGCCCTATACAAGGAAAAAAACTTTAATCCTTTTTCAAGCATATTTTTGCTTTTTATTCAAATCCCTATTATTATTGCATTGTTCCAGATATTTAAAGGAGGAATAGCGATTGATCTTCAATTTATGTATTCTTTTGTTCATCTTCCCGAGACGATTAATCCTTACTTTTTAGGAATTGACCTGTCCCAACCAAACATATTTTTAGCAGTATTAGCAGCCATAGCTCAATATTTCCAAGCAAAAACAAGTTTTGCAAAACAAAAAACAGAAAAAGAAGATGGGCCAAAAGACAAAACAACGCAAATTACAGAAATGATGCAAAAGCAGATGATATTTATTCTCCCAATAGTTACATTGTTTGTTTTGTTTACATTGCCATCAGCGCTTGGTGTATATTGGTTAATAACAACAGCAATGACAGTTTACCAACAAAAGAAAATATTAAAAGAGAGCAATGATTAATAAAGAAGAAATTAAAAACATTACAGAAGAATTTTTTAATAAGGCTGACTTTAAAGTAGGCATTGAAGTTGAGCAAAAAGAAGAATTAATTAATATTGATATTCAAACGAGCGACGCACAAACATTAATTGGAAGACAGGGCCTTGTTTTGTCGGATATTCAATTACTTTTAAGGAAAATTATTAAAAAGAAAACAAACGAAGATTTCTATATCAGTGTAGACATTGATAATTACAAAAAAAACAAAGAAAATTATTTAAAAGATCTTGCTTGGAATATTGCTGACGAAGTATTAAAGACAGGCCAAGAAAAAGAGATTCCTTTGGTCTCATCATTTGATAGAAGAATAGTGCATATAGAACTACAACAAAGAAACGATGTTCTAACAGAAAGCATCGGAGACGGAGAAGAAAGAAGAATTATAGTAAAACCTGCTAGCTAAGCAGGTTTTTTGCTTGCTTAATTTTTGCCACCTCTTCTGGGCTAGTAGTAATAATTTGGTCTTCCGTATATGAAGCCATAATTCTAATGGAGACATGTTTTTGTCCAGCAAAGAATATTCCTTCCCCTACTGGCGTTTCAAGCAAGAGGAACTTTTCTTGTTCGGTTAAGTTAAATGTTTGCTGAAGTAAATCAATTGTTGCAGGGCTTTGCTTTAATAATAACTGTATTGATGAGTTGGTGATAATTGGTTTTCCATAATCAGATCGCATAAAGTCAGAAACATCTTGAGTAATAGTTGTAACTCCTAACCAATACTTTCTAGCTCTTTTACATATTCCAAATAAGAAAGATGCACCATCATCAGTTTTCATCATCCACCATGCCTCATCTATAACAAGTATTCTTTTCTTGAGGACGGCTCGGGCTGTGTTCCAGATATAACGCATTATAATAAACATTGCCATTGGACGAAGCTCATCTTCCATGTCCCTTATACCAAAAACAACTAAATGATTATCCATTGATATATTTGATCTTTGATTAAAGAATGATGCAAAAGTTCCTTTTGTAAACTTTCTCAATCTTTCAACTAGAGAGTCGGCTCCTTCCATTGTTTCTAAGACCGATTCTAAATCAGACATAATTGGAACATTCTCTGCCCATGTTGATGGATCAGAATTAGGAGTGATGTCTTTTGCGGCATATGTTTCAGAAAGTGCTTGATCCATAATGGCATCTTCTTCGGCAGTTAGTCCTCCAAGCATTATTCTCATTAGTCCAACTAGGTTGATAATATTAGATCGGAGGACATCTTCTGTTCGCTCATCTTCTCTTGGTTCGGGCAAATCAAAGGGGTTAACATGGCTTTCAGAACTTAAAGATATTTTGAAGAAAGATCCGTCCACTGATTCAGCTAGGGTCTTAAATTCGTTTTCAGGGTCTAAGATGATGCACTCTGTTCCCATCATTAAAGAACGAAGAACTTCTAATTTAACAGCATATGATTTACCAGAACCTGATTTAGCGAAAATTACCATATTAGCATTTTCCATACTAAAGCGGTCAAACAATACAAGCGAATTGTTGTGCTTGTTTACTCCATAAAGAATTCCTTCATTTGAACTAAGGTCAAAGGATATGAAAGGAAAAATACTTGATAGTGGAGTCGTGTTTAGCGTGTTGTGGATTTGCAATAAGTCAGTTCCATAAGGGAAGGTTGAAAGAATACCTTCTTTTTGTTGATATAACGCTGGCTTAATATAGATTAAGCGTGACTCAAGGGTTGATCTTAGAGTAGTTTCAATTTTTTCAAGGTCTTGTGTGCTATCAGCATAAACAGTGATGTATAATCCAAACTTAAACATTTTTTCTTGAGCCGTTTGAAGTCGTCCTCTTAAGTCCTCTAAATCTTGGTAGGCCGTTTCTAATGCTGGATCTCTAATTAGTCCCTTTTCTTCTCTTTCCATAATTTCTGCTTGAACCTCTGTAACACTTTTTCTTAATTGTTTTAAAATGCTTCCTGTTTCAATGGGATGAAAAAAGAAGGATATGTCTAGAGGAATATCCATATTAATAATTGGAGAAAGCCAGCCGGTAGTTAAATATCTTGGATAAGAAAAAACAAAATAGGTTTTGGCTAGTTTTTCTTCCAGCTTAACATGATTTGGGTGGACCTCAATTGAAGCAGGAGAAATAATGTCTATTGCAGAAGTCATTTCCCTTTCCATGTACTTTTCTTGTTTTTGTTTTTTGTTTCCGAATAATCCCATATTATATTACAACTTCAGGTGGCAAGTCAGGATAATATCCCAACTCTGCCTGATTAATGTGATGAAGCGACCATAATAATTCAATTAACTCTTCTGATCCTAAATTGACTGATTTTAGTCCACACCTTCTTATCCCCAAAGAAACATATTCCATTCTTTGCCATAATTGATATTTTCCTGTCTGAAATTTCTTTTCGGTCAAATCCATTCCTGTTGTAGGAGAAGTTTGTCCTGGCACTCCAGCAACTTCAAGCATTGGGAAGTATGGGACAACGATATAGAATTTTTTAGTCATAATGGATCCAGTAGAAACAATTTCTTCAATAAATGCACGGTATTCAGCTGTTTGGACTTTCATTAGCTGATTTTTTTGTTTCTCTTCTAGTTCTTTGATTTTCTCAATATATCCAGTGATATTTACTTTTCTAGAATTAACAATAATTTGACAAGAAAAATCAAGAGAATTTAAAAAGTTTTGGAATTGGTAAATAATAGCCATTTGCTCATCCTCTGATTTAAGTGCAAAGTTTAAAGAAGAAACTAAAACAACGCCCTTCAAGGACTTATCTTTTTGAACCATTATCCCCTCTCTAATTTGTTGGATTGGTATAAATTGTTGAGATGGTGCTTTTGCCATTATTATTCAAAATCAATTTTTTTAATTAAGTCCTCTATTTTTCCTTCGTCTCTCATTTTCAATGGTGATTTTTCTTGTTTAACAATTGTAATCGCTCTTCTTTCTCTTTCAGTTGATAAAAATACGGGTGATTGCTTTCTTCTCCAAAGGAACAGTCGAGGCGAGATGCTAAAATTTGTCCAGTTCTTCATTACTACTGGCAATGCTTGCCCTTCTATTTTATAAAAAGAAATTGCTAGTGCTATTCCAGTAAGAAGTCCCGCTAAAAGAATAAAGAGAAAAAAGTTTTCTTCTCCGATGGCAAAATAAAGAAAGAAACAAATAACTAGAACCACCCCTATTGTCATGCTTTGCTTTACATTCAATGGTCCCAATATTTTTGCTTCGTGTTCAATAAATTGAGGAACTCTGTATTGCATATTAAATTAATGGTTCTTTATATGGATCTTTATATTCGCCTTTGCTAGGAACTGGAATTTCAATTCCATCTTTATCTTTTTTATTATCGCTTACAATTTTGTTTTCTGCAACATTTGAAGAGTATATTTTATTTAATGCTATTCTAAGACCACTAAATATTTTCCTGTCAATTTCTCTACTTATAGCTTTTGCCTTTTTTGTTTCCATATCCATCTCTAATTCAAGAGTGATGAAAAAATCTTTAATAGGTAGCTTGCCCATCAATGTTCTCCCAACATATTTCATTAGTTGTGATTTTGATTCATCATCAGTAATTCCGTTTAGCTCACAAATATCAGAAACAATCTTAAAATTCTCTTCAGAAAAAAGAGCTTCTTTTATAGCGTCGGGAAGTTTTTCATATTCTTTCCAAAAAACATCTTTTGAATCACCAGTGTTTTTCATATACTTTATTTTAACACATTTTTTTATTCAATCAACACTGCCCTTTACAAAAACAATATAATGTTTTATAATCTAAGTGTCCTAAAATGGACATAATGGTTATTTAAAAATTAGGAGATGATTTAAATGGAGTTTAAAAAAAAGATTGACGAGGACCCTCTTACAACAGGGGGAGCGATTATTGTTTTTATAGCAATTATTGGTATTGTAATGGGGCTAATCTGGGGAATTCTTGGATTATTCTTAGGAATTGCTATATTTAGCGCCACTGTTTTTTTTGTCTTATATTTGATATGGGCACCAAAAGGAATTTTTGCATTTTTCCTTGAAGAGGGTTACGCAAAAATTATTATGGAAGGAGATTCTTTTCATGATGTCCACATGAAAATGAGGGGAAAATACCTTTCAACCGATTTTGATGTTGTTGACGAGGGATCAGGCCTTCCTAGAAAAGCAGGCCCCTCAATTAATATCTTTGGCATGGTTCCTCTTCTTTGGCCCTTTCACAAAGTTTATACTTATGAACAGCAATGGGTTAAATTTAATAGGGGGGTTAAGCAGGAACGGAAAGAGGTTCTTGATCATGTGATGACAAAGCCATACACCTATGGCGTCGAATCTTTTGATGCAGAAACTATAGGGAAAATACCCTTTAGGCTTAAGATTGCAATCGAGGCAGCTGTTACAAATCCATACAAAGCAATCTTTAGAATAAGTAAGTGGAACGACTCCATGACTACTTGGGTTGAGGGAGCAATTAGAGATTTTGTCAGCATGTTTACATATGAAGAAATGCAATCTAGGACAAAATCTTCTGTCTCTTTATCTGAAGAATTAAGGGACTATGTTCAATTAAAATTAAAAGACACCTTAAAAGATTATGGTGTCGTAATTACTAATCTTACTGTAATTGATATTAAGTGTGCAGATCCAGAATATGAGGAAGATACGAAGGCAAAAACAAGAGAAGAAAGAAAGAGGCAGCAATTGTAAGAGCAGAAGCAGATGCAGAGAAAGAAGCAATTTCTCGCATGGGCAGTGCTTTGATGATGGTTGCTGAAGAAATCGGACAGACGTTCGAAACTCTTCAAGAAGAGCTGAAGGCAAACCCAGACGCTCTTAATACGAAGTATAGAAAGCAGTTCAAGCACGCTATGAAGCTTGTAAACAAGAACATGGCGATTGAGGGGAAGGCATACTTCGAAATGAAGCTTCCCAAGGGTTCTGGCACAGGAGGTGGCGCTGATTATAGTAATATGATCGGTGCGATCATTGCTGCTAATAAAATTACTGAGCAGCAAAAAACATCATCTGCTTCTAAAGAATCAGAAAATAATTCCAAAAAATCAAAAAATAAATCAGCAATGACTGAAAAGCAGAAAGAAGATCTTTTAGAGGGATCTTGGGCTGATAAAAGTATTTTTGACTATGATGATGAGGACTGAACAAATTAGTTCTCTCTTTTTTATTTCAAAAACTCAGAAGCAATGCTTCTGTTTTTTAAAACACTTTTTTGTTCAATTGTTTCAGAAGAATCTTCGTTTTGAAAATTTTCTGTTTCAATAGCTTCTATAATTTGTTTATTATTTTCTATCATTAAAGATATATCGCATGCATCTTTAAGTGGTAGTTCCAGTTTTTCTTGAATAATAAAAGGAAGTTCTGCATAAAATATGCGTTCATTTATCAAATCATCAATAATTATTGTTAGCTTTGAAAGTGGATGAAAATCAGCGGGATCCTCCCCTCTTTTCTTTCTTTCGATAACCTTCTCATTAAAAAACAAATTAATAGTTTTCACTAAGATATCTTCATCTTTTTGATTTTTGTCATCTATGAAGTCTTTTGCAAGATCATATTTAAATATAATTTCTCCTATAAAAGACAAGATGTCATTGTTTATTGTTTTCATTATATAAATTTTAATTATTAAGGATAATGTCTTCCTCCTTGTGTTCCTCTGATTCCTCTAATTTCTTTTCTTAGAGAGTGAGCTTCTTTTTCTAGCTCAAAATAATCTTTTTTGTCTTTGTCTGATAATCCTCCTGGGGCATTTCGCTTGTTCTGTATTCCTGCCATAGCACTCTGTATCTCTACCAATCTATCGAAGTTGTTTTTTTCTTTTGTATCTAATATATTTCTTCCTGACGCAATAACAGAATCATCTTTTTCTTTGCTTTTATTCATGCTTGCATATAATTTAACTTTGGTTTGACGAGCTTGATCATACTCCTTAGTTCCCTTGTTGTAATTATCTAAATTAATTGATGCGGCTCCTTCCATTATTGCGTTTTGCTGTGCTGAAGACCCTCTCTGTGCGACCCCTTTTATTGCAGAATCTGAAAGATTGCCTACAACCCGAGGATTTTTTAAAAATGAAGCATTTGTTTTTAAAAGCTCTCCGCTATTCATTTTTTTAGCAATGTCTTCTAATTTAACATTATGTTTTCCTTCAAAAGCTTTAAGCTTAGTTTCGTCATACTTAGCAAGAAGAATAACCATGCTCTTTTTGATTGCATTTGCTTTTTCTATGTCTCCTCTTCCTTGAGCCATTATTATTTCCCTTTCTGCTGTTGCTAGCTCTTTCGTTAAAATTTCTTGTATTTTTTTTGTTTGTTCTGCTTGAAGCTTTGCTATTTCCGATGCTGGTTTGCCATTAACCATAGCGTCCTCAATTTTTTTCTCGCCTTGTTTGATGTCTTCTTCTGCTTCATCGTGCTTATCTCCTCTCTTGCTTGCTAACTCTCTTCTTTTCTTATAATCAACTGCTGCATGCCATCCTTCTACTTTTTCGTCGAAATGCTGCCTACCTTCTTCTCTTGTATTAAAATTTGTAAGAGCCTTCCAAGCACTGTCCTTTCTAGTGCTTCCTTCTTTTTTTCTTTCCGCGAAGTATCCTCCAGCCAATCCCTTTGCTCCGTCTTTAGCGACTCCTAATGCTACTCCCTTTGCCTTATTAGCAAATGCCCCAATTGGAGCAGCAACCTGACCTCCTGAGGAGATTGTGATCATGAAGCCGGCGAGCAAAATTATTATAGGAGTTAAATAAGAGACTACAGCAGCAAATGTTATTTGTGTTATTGCAGAAACTCCCGTTGCGCCAACATAGCTTACCGGGGAACTAATAATCGACTGCATAGAAAGGTTTGACAGGTGCAAAAATAATCCTGCAGGAATAATAATAATAACCCATTGGAAAAATGTTTTATACCATTCGTCCCAGTATAATATGCTTGGGAAAAACTTCATAACAATATCTGATTTGGGAAAAACTTTTGTTGCTAGCGCTATTGGAGAAGCAATAATTAAAATCCAAAGAATTACTGTTCTTACCATAAAAAGTATAGAATAAAGAACGCAAACAATAAAATATAAAAGAGCAAAAACAAAAAGACAGAGGAGTCCAGGAATAAGCCATAAAGGATTTTCAACGCTTTCTTGCATATTTTTCATAATGTCAAGCATTCTATTGGCGGAATCCATATCTAAACCAGTGCCTATGAAGGATAAAGCTATTATTTGAGATCCCTTAATAATAAATCCACAAATTAATGGAGTAAAATTAATAAGAAGAGCAACAATTACAAAATTAACTAATGTTTTTTTTGCTGTTCCCTCTTCTTTCCCAAGTATTATATTTATAGCAATAAAAACGAGGCCGATTATTAGTGCACTGTTAGCAAGATTTCTTACTATTTTCCATCCTTCTTCAACAACGACAACTCCTGAACCCGTTGGGTCTCCTGTTCCATCTATAGCAAATTTTAATATTAAATTTCCAAAGCCAATTATAAATTCAATAAGCAGTCCTGCTATAATAGCAGCAAACCCTATAATTCCACCAATAAAAGAGTTGGATGCACCAGAAGCTAGCTCACTCAAAATCTCCACGGCTCCTCCAAGAAAAGCGTATGTATTTTGCGTTGGTAAAAAAATAAAAAAAGAAACTATAACAATAAAAAAGAGAATGGATTTAAATTTATTATTTTTTGTCATATTCTTTAATTATTATACTTCAGTAAATAATTATTGTAAACCAAAATGACTCCTAAAATAAAAAAAAGGAATTAGTCGTTCCTTTTTTGCCAAAAGTGGAGTCCTCCCCCAAAGGAGAGCAGGCCGATTATTCCTTGGATTATATAGAATCCAAGGAGGCTTCCTCCCCAAAAATTTGGCTTGAATATTGCCCCCCCTAGGGCGTCGATACAAAGGTATGCTCCCACTATTATCAGGAGAGCCCCGATGATTGCCTTTCCTGTCACGGCAGGAACCTTTTTTTCATCTTGAGTCATTAAACTCACCATGGATATTATAAAACTAAACATAGTAAATGTCAACAGTGGCTATCCACAATGCATTAATAAATAAAAATCAAATCTATTATTTATTGTAAAATTTTCCAATAAAAAAAGAGTTATATTTCGGGTAAAAAGTCTTTGTCGTTAGACTTTATCAAGAATAGAGCTCCTCCTGCTATTAGAGTTATCCCTATTAGCACTGCGACCGATTTGTCATCGGAACGGTTTTTCCCTCCTCTTTCTTCGGCGATTAACCTTTCGGTTTCTTTCGCCACTCCATAGGCCATATCCATCGGATCGTCCGACGCCTCAGCCGACGACGAAGTTTCTTCTGTCTGTACATATTGGCCCGAAAAGATTAGCAGGCCAAATATAATCATGATCGCTCCGGCGATCAATAAGTTTCTTCTCATAATAATTGCCACTGATATTATAAAACTAAATATAGTAAATGTCAAAAGTGTGCCTAGTCCATATGATATGATACATCTAGGGTGTTTGAAAATTATGGACCAGTACACATTGTTGCTTCTCTTCTAATAATAAAGTATAATTTACATACATTATGTTTAATATTAAGTTTACACCAGAGACCTTCTTTATGCTTCCTACTGCCCTATTCCTTGATTTGTGCGGATTGGGATTAGTTATTTTCGGATTAGATGATTTAGGCATACTTGATATTACAGGAATGTTTGTTTTTTTCCCTTGGCTGTTAATCAGAGGACACAGGCCACCATCTCTTAGCGGAAGAAAAAGTTTTGGCAAAATCAAAAAGCTTTTTAAAAATAAATATTTAAGATTTTTAACCCCCTTGATTGGAGAAACGACTCCTTGGTTAGGAGGGATAGGATTTTTTTGGACGATGACAGTATTATTTAATTTAGAAGAATAATATATGGAACAAAGTTTTGGAGATATAGTAATCAGCATATTTAATATAGCTATAATAGGAGGAATCGCTCTTACTATTTTCATGATTGTCTTTCAAGGAATCAATGTTTTAAACTCTCGCGGAGATCCATCTGCTTTTTCTAGAGCAAAAGAAAAAATTAAAAGCACATTAATAGGTCTCGGAGTGTTATTGCTTTCATATGTTCTTCTATATACAATCAATCCTAATATATTGAATTCAGAGCTGAATATTGGTGAAATAGAAATTACACCTTTTACACCCACGCCAGCTCCCGAATTAGTCAAAGAACTAGATGTATATACCTTTGAAGAAATACCCTTGGGAACAATTACTGAAGAGCTTTTAGCTGGAGTTTCTTCTGTTGATGTCCCTTGTTATCAATATGAAACAAGACTTAAAGACGCACATGGTAATATTATTGTAGGAAATGTTGTTGATCAAAATGGAGATGGTGAAATAGACGAAAAAGATATTCTTTTGAATAAGGATTTATTTTATTGTATAAAACTTTTAACTGATGCATATAATGCAAAGATTGGTGAGCACTTAGCAACTCTTGTAGAAGAGCTTAATGATTTAATGAAGAATAATTGTGCATGCACTAGTTGTTATACTGGAAGAATGGTGGGGGCAGAATATGATAATAATTATGGCCATTATACAAAAACTTATGGTTGTAGTGTTGGAAGAGATCCAGACGCAACATATGATTGTCTTTTGCCATATAGCTATTGCAGGACTTGTTGTGGTACAACAGCTGGTTGTCCAGATGCGTCTGCTATAAAAGCATATGATGAAAAGGAAGAAGATGATGACAATAGAAATCCTTTTGTAGAATCATTATACTATGATGATGACGACAACGAGTATAGCTTTAAGCAGTACAAATATGATCCTTGCGATAAAAGACTAGAAATAACATGCAAAAGCCAAGAAATAGAGCAATTAGTTACGGGAAAGAAACCAGATAAGATTTGCTATCTTGCTGAGTATGATAACGGCAAGAAGTATATTGATCCTAGTGCGCCATTAGCAGAGCAAGGAATACTTTTAACAATAAATGAAGCAGTTGGCAGGATAGATGAATTTAAGAAATATTATGAGAAAAGGCTAAAAGATTTAAAGCAGGCCAAATCAACTATGAAAACTTTGGACAAAAAGATATCATTAGCAGAATTTACTAAGCTTCAAAGCGAGGTCACTTCTTATAAAATAACAAAGGCACCTTTTAGTAGTGATTATGATATATCTAGATATTGCAAAGAGTACAATAAGATGCAGAAGGTTAATAATAAGATTGAAGATCCAAAAGATAACCACCCTTGCAAGCTATTAGACGGAGAAAGGAATTATTTCTATGATGGAGATGAAGCAACTTTCTATACTAGTTCTTATTATGACAAGCTTATACCTAAAGTCACGGAAGAAAAGAAGTGTACAACAATGGAGGTAGCAGGCGATGAAAGTCTGGGAATATATAGAGGAGAAATTCCTATTGGTGAAACTGTTGATATGGCAATAGAATGGGGAGAAGAAGCGGTAAGATCAATAACAGAAGTCCATTACAATGCTAAAGAGATTGAGAATGAAGCTAAGAAAATATATACTATTTCAGATAATTGCGAATGTAAAAACTGTAAATCAGGAAATTATGGTTGGTACTGGTATGGTAAAGCAACTAGTTGTAGTAAAAACTATTGTTCTTGTAATATAGATTATACACTTCTTCCTTGTAACGATTGCGTCCCTCGAGCTTCATATAGCGGCAAAATAATAATGGTTGGAGGTTCTTGGTATGCTGGTTGTGGCGATTATTACAAAAGAGAAAAAGCATTAGATCCCGCCCCCACTCATTGGGTTTGTCCATATGAGAAGTTTTGTGATATTGTTAAAAACATTTATTGGAATAAGTCAGGAGGATTTGATAATGATTATAATTGTTTTAAGAGAGTTAAAGATCCTCAAGATGCTTTTAGCCAAACTGAAAAAGAAAAGATATTAGAAGAAGTAAAAAAGAGAGAGAATAAAGTAAATAATATTGGTTACCTTCAACGATTTGATGGCTACTCAGGAGTTTTTCTACAGCTCGCAAGGCTAAACGACGACGATATTAAAAAAGGCGCAATTTATGATAGTGATGTGTATAAAAGTGTTTGCCCTAAAGAATTAAGAAAAACTTTTAGCGACGAAGAAGATTCTCCTTCCGTTGTAGTAGGATCATTCTGTCCCTATAACTACACTCCCGTTGAGGGTGATGGGTATGATGGTTCTCTTGTGGATTGCTCAGGAGGAATATATGGCCATATTCCCAGCATGAGTGATTGGAATTGTCCAGCAGTAGGATCTTGGGAGTGGACCTGTAAGGGATACTTTAAGGAACTAGAAGATATGAAGACACAATTAACTTCCTTGAAAGAAGAATATAAAGATAAGGTGGGAGATGGTCCTGGAGAGGTTCCAGCTGACGCACTTAATTACTTGAGCGCCATGATAAATAAGATTGATAAGTATCACGAAGGACCTGTAATGCTTTATGATGATTGGGATGGTTCTTATCCAGCAGATCCTCTTTGGGGAACAAGAGAAGGAATAGATAATTTGAAAATGGAAATTGAAGAAGCTATAGATATGTTTAATAACATGGTCGCTGTCGATACAAACGATTTGCTTAATTCATTAAAAGATAAATTGGAGGACTTAGTAAGCGATGCAGAAGATCTTAAGGAGGAAACTGGAATAGTAGGAATAGATGAAGATAACGAAGATTATTCTCAACTTGCTTCTCCAGCTGCACATGGTAGCTTTAATTGGAGCACAAACCAAGCAAATAATAAATTATATTACTGTAATATTTCCACTTATCCTTTGGTAACTAGAATTCAGTACTGTCAGGAAGGCATATCTATTATGGAAGAGGCAATCATTACTTTTGAAAGTCAAATAGTTGTTAAAGAAGATCCTGTTAGTTTATTCCAAAAAGCTATGGGATACATATCTAAAATGTTCAATTTCAAAAAAGAAGAAAAAGCTGAGGAAAAAATTAAATACCCAACATATTATTCTTTAGCGGCTATATTTGATGACAGATCATGCAAAGAAGAATATAATCTTAAGGCAGTGACAAGTAGGTTTGATATTTTAGAGAAACTAGAAGAGTCAAGAGAGAAGCTTGGAAGGTGTGTTAAGGGATATAGTGCTGCGTATAAAGATAATCCGACAGAAATTGTAGAAATATTTAGCTGTACGGAAGGAGTTAATGGTGTAGATGGATTATTGGTCTTGCCTACTTTCCCTTGGCCTGATAAGAGTAAAGAAACTTGGCCATATTATAATTGCTATCCATATAATAGCAGTGAATTAACGAAAGAAGAGAAAAGAGATTGTTTTTATAATCCATTAAGGGAAGGAACAGAATCTAATCCTGGATGTCTAAGATTTATAGAAGATTATATGGACAATTATTACTGTTGCAACTAATATATAAATATGAAAAAAATACTATCTTTAATATTTTTACTACTAATAATCTCCACGCCTGTTTTCGCCGATGTTCAAATTGGAGAGTTTATTATCACTGACGAATCAACTCCGGAAGAAATAATATCATACATATTTCAAATTCTTGTTGGTGTAGGGGCGCTAATAGCTGTAGCAATGGTTGTTATGGCGGGAGTAGAGTGGATGACTTCTGATGGAAATCCAGGGAAGATTGATGGAGCTAAGACAAAAATCAAGAATGCACTATTGGGGGTGGGAGTTCTTTTGGGAAGCTATTTAATTATTAATACCATTAATCCTCAAATTGCTAACATTCAAATAGATGATTTACAATGCGAAAGTGGAATTATTGTCAGTGTTAAGTTTGAAGATGATGGGCCAGAACTTCAGAGATGTATAGATAGCAATACAGCAAAAATAGAATATGATATTGTTGAAACGGTAAATAGTGATAGTTGGAACTTTCAGCCCGGATCAATACTAAAGGCGTATGCTTTTAGTGAAGAGGGCTACAGTGGAGACGTAACAAGCTTTGATTTTTCTGATGGTAGCTCTTATGGTGGAGAAATACCAGGAAATACAAAATCAATATATTTTTTAAAGAGATATCAAGGGGTTTATCTTTATGATGATACAGAATATAAAATTAAAGATAATTTGCCACTTTATACTTCAACTAGTGTTCCAGATTTAACTTCGCTTGAATTTAATAACATTGCTAGCTCCATAGATTTTCTAGATGCTCCTGGTGCAGAATATTCAGCGGTTTTATTCACCGGCCCTAAATATACGGGGAGATGTGCTTACGTTGGATTATCACAGACGGGGCTATCTTCTCAGCCTTTGGATTGGAGCTATACAGATAACTTAGGCAATAACGCAGTTTCTTCTATTATTATTAATAAGTCAACATCGAACTCAAGCGTTCCTAGAGGTGAAGTTATTTTTTATACAACAGTTAATTGTGGTGGTGCAGGAAACTTGCATGATCCAACCAGTCAAGTTAAAGAGTGTAGGGTTAATATAAATGAGTTTCCAACCCATAATAGCTTTATTAGTCAATGCGGCGGTGTTGGAGATGACAAATTTAAAGAAGGTGATCATGTAATGTCTTTTCAAATAAGTGGTAATGGAGGTGTGGTTATTAGCACTTCTTTAATTAGAGATGGGCAGCATTATATTCCTGGAGACAATAACACTAGGTGTCAATACTTTGAGAAAAAAGGAGCTTGTATAAATTTAGTAAATAGTCCGGTTTATTCGTTAATAGGAGCTAATAAGCCACGAGGATTTATGATATTACCAACCAATTAATGAAAAGAGTAGGATTATTAATTTTAATAGGAGTCTTATTTATCTCCCCTGTTCTAGCAGCGGAATATCCTGTTATTAACGGTTTAGATATCAACAGGAGCGATGTTACTGCTTCAGATTTTGTTTTGTATCTATTTTATTTAATAACAGCAATAGGAGCTTTTATGGCGGTAATATTACTTATAGTCGCTGGATTGGAATGGGTTTCTGCATATGGAGATGCAAGTGCAATTAATTCTGCAAAAAAGAAAATAATTACTGTTTTTACTGGGCTAACCGTTTTATTGTCATCGTATATTGTTTTAAATACTATTAATCCTCAATTATTAAATGTTAATATTGACGATATGAGCAATCAAGACATTCAAACAGAGCTTGTTATTCCAGAAGGTTCAGGAATATTTCTTTATAGCGAAGCTCAATATAAAGGAGAAAGCGTTACGATTAAGTCATCAAAAACAAACTTAATAGATGATAATTTCTATAGAAAAGCAGCTTCAATTAAAATCAATCAGCCCAATAATTTTAAGTTAGGAGCAATACTTTTTGGGGACAGAGAAGTTGATGGTGAAAATATTCCAGGAACAGAATTTAAAGGAAGGTGCTCATATATAACGAGCGATATTCATAATCTAGACGTAAAGTCAGGAGATCAAAATGATCCTCCGATAGGGCAAAATAATTTAGCCTCATTGATTGTTTTTAATGGTTCTCCTAGTGGAAGCATAGGAATATATAGTACATATAATTGCCAGCCTAAAATCAATAAGTATTGTAGAGAGCAAGAAGAGTGTGATCCCGAAAATGAAGAGTGCGACGAGTGGGAAGATCCTTATCCTTGTTTACCAGAAGAAGAATATTTCTGCAGTCTTAACAATATTAATAAATTCACGAAAATAGAAGAGGCTATTGAAAGAGATTGTAAGAATGATGATGGAGAAATTACTTTTAAGGGTGACATTCTATCAATCGGAGTTGGCGACCAAAGAAAAGGGGTTTTGTTTAGGGGGCTTGAAATTAAAGATAATGATGAGCCTCAAGAGATTTGTCAGTATTTTGATTCAAGGAACAATAATTGTATTAATATGGTTAAATATGGTCCTTTTTATAGGACAGTTGATGGAGAAAGAAGGTCCGTTTTTTCACCTGAGGAAATTATGGTTTTTTCATTAGATTAAAAAGATCTTTCCATTGTTCAACACTCAAGTTTTCTGCCCTCTCCCCTGCTTTTAAATTATTTTCTTTAAGCCAATTTTCTACAAGCTCTCTAGCTTCTAAATTATTAGCAAGTTTTTTTCTTGGATGAGAAAATCCTTTTTTAACTAATTTAAAAAATTCATCATTTCTTTTTGTTCCATTAGGTTTAATTTGAATAAAAGCGCTGTCTACCTTGGGAGCGGGATAAAAAGAATTCTTTGAAACATTAAAGAGAACTTTAGGAGTTGCATAATACTGGACTGATATTGCTAAAACGGACATGTCGCCCATCTTAGCGCATATTCTGTGCCCTACCTCTTTTTGCATCATTAAATAAATATCACTTGGTTGGTTGTCGCTTTCTAGCAATCCTTGGATTATTGAAGAAGTAATGTAGTAAGGAATGTTTGCAACGACTTTGTATTTTTCAAGATCAATATCTTTAATGAACTCAAGAGCGTCAGCATTGATTATTTCTACATTGTCCCCTGCCTTTTCTTTTAATTTCTCAATCATCTCCTTGTCTTTCTCAACACAAACTACTTTCTTGGCCTTTTTAGACAATTCAACGGTGATTGCACCTAGCCCAGGACCAATCTCTAAAACAATATCATCTTTATTGACATCAATATTGCTAACTATTTTATTAATAATGTTTTTATCCGTTAAAAGGTTCTGACCTAGGCCTTTTTTAAGAAAAACATCTTCTTTTTTTGGTGTGGAAAAGTTTCTTGACATATATGGTTATAAGGGTAGAATTATAGTATCCAGATAAATACGCTGGATTTTGATAACTATTAATCTACAAGATTTTAAACAGAAACCTTGTAGCACGAATTATACTTACTAACGATAAAATTGATAAACTATTAAACAAGTTAGGCAGAAAAAAGCTATTCTGGTCTTTTTTTGTTCTCTTGTGCTTTTGGATAACTATTTCAATGGGACAATCTGAAACGCCTAGATCATCAGCAGTAACAAGCTCACAGAGTCATTTTATCAGTGTTGCCGATGCTTTTCAACCTATTATTGGTAATTTAATCATTCAGCAAGAAAATGTCTTAGGAGCAATATCATCTCCCCTATTTATTACCTCTGAAACGATGGCTTCCTTGTCTACAGAGGAATTTAACGAAGAAAAGCACATTATTAAGCATATGGTAGCACAAGGAGAGACATTGTCTGCTATTTCTGAAAAATACAATATATCTGTAACAACAATACTCCTAGCTAACGATCTTAACAGCTCTAAGATTTATCCCGGTCAGGAGCTTTTAATTTTACCAATTAACGGTATTCTTCATATGGTGGATAAGGGAGAAACAATAGATGCCCTAGCAAAGAACTACTCTGCCAAGAAGGATGAAATTATTAGCTATAACAGCCTTTCTTCTAGTGGAGAGATATTTATAGGAGATATTATTGTTATTCCTAATGGAACAATGCCAAGACAAGTTGCTCCTACTATTGCAACAACGCAGACCAATACAAGTGTTTCAAATTCTTATTTCATTGTACCAACAAAAGGAATTATTACTCAGAGATCTCACTATGCATATACTAGTGCAGGAGCAGCATATTACACCGCAGTTGATATTGCCAATTCTATTGGAACACCAATTGTAGCAGCTGCAGGAGGAACAGTTCAGATTGTTAAGAATGTTTGGCCTTATGGAAACTATATTACAATTCTTCATCCAAATGGAGTAGTTACTCTTTACGCCCATCTTAGCGCCTTTGCAAGAGGTATAACACCGGGTGCAAGCGTTTTGCAAGGCCAAATCATTGGCTATATGGGCAACACAGGAAGAACCATTAATATGGGAGGAAATGGTTCTCATTTACACTTTGAGACGAGAGGAACCGCAAATCCTTTGAGAAATTATGCTCTAGGAGCGTCAGTTAGTTATTAATTATTAGCGCACTCACTATCTTTACACTTGCATACATCGCAAGTTTTTGCTTCAGGAAGAACACTTAGGCGCTCTTCAGATATTAATTCTCCGCAAGCACATTTACCGTATTCTTCTTTTTCAATCTTTTCTAAAGCAGCGTTAACATCTTTTAACTTTTCCTCTAGAGATTTTTCAATAGGTAAAAGGTTTTCATATTCTTCTACTTCATCTGTTTTGTCCTCTTCGTCGCCATCCATTTGGGGATACTTTGTTTCCCAATTATCTTTACTTGTTTTTACAGCAAACTCACCAAGCTCTTTTTCGAGCTCTTCTTTTTTATTTAGCAAGTCCTCTTTTCTTTGGTTTATAAAATCTGGTGTCATATTATTTTAGCACCAAAAAAACAACAAAAACTATGATTAATATGATTATTACTCTAATCATTATCTTAGAAAGAGTTGTTGGTTTTGGCATTACGGTTTATTAATCTTATCTTCAATTTCAAAAATTTGTGCTCTAATTTGCTTTGCCTTAGAAGCAACTTCTTGATATTTTTCTTTAATCGTCTTTCTATTAAAATCAAGATTCTCAAAGTCGTCTTCTGTGTCCCATCTTTCTTTTTCAAGAGCTCTTCTTTTTTCTTCTAGCTCCATTCTTCTTTCGGCAATCTTTCTTAGCTCGCCCTCTTCTTTAGTCTCGGATTGTCTTTTTTCTAATATCTTAATTTCTTCTTCTGTCGTCTCTTCGTTTGCTTTTATTGATGTTATATTTCTTTCTGCTTTGTCTTGCTTCTTTGTATTTTCAAACATCTCCCTTTTAATATCTTCCATTTTTTCTTCTAGGGGTTTAATTTCTATCTCTAGCTCTACTTTTTGTTGATTTAAAAGAATGACCTCTTTGTTTCTTTTTAGTATTTCAATCTCTTGAGTAACATCTTTCTCTCTGATTGTTACTTTTTCAGCACTTAATTCGCATTCTTTTAACTGAAGCTCTAGTGATTTTATTTGATCTTCTTTTTCAAATATTTCTTTTTCAATGTTTGTTCTATCTTCTTCTATTTTCCACCTTTCTTTTTCAATAGACCTTTTTTCTTCTGGTCCTTCTGCTGCGGCCTCCCTTTCCTCTACTGCTTTTTTATCACTATCAACAATATTCTTCTTTTCTAGAAGCATTTCTATCTTCTTCTTATTATTCTCTATTTCGTTACTGATTTCTTCCTTTCTTTTATCAAATGGCTTTCTTTCTTCTTCTATAGATTTTAAAACTTCTTCTAGTTCAAAAATTCTATCAGCAATTGCTTTTAGTTTTTCTTCATCTTCATTTACCTCTTCTTCAATTGCTTCGTCTTCATTTGTTTCCTCTTTGCCTTCCTCCGTTTGCCTTCTTTCCTCTGCTTCTTCTTCTGGATCTTCTAATCCTAACTCAACTGCGCTTGGTAGTTCTTCTTCTTCCTCTTCCTCTTCTTCTTCGGTAGCATCCTCCTCCTCTTCTTCTTCATCTTCTACCTCATCTTCAGCAGAAACTTCTTCTTCCTCTTGTTCTTCTTCGTTTACTCCTTCTTTTTCTAATTCCTCTTCCTCTTCTTCACTTACTTCGTTATTAACAGTACTTTCAGTTTCCTCTTCTTCACTTACTTCTTCTTCGGCAACATCTTCTTTTGCCTCATCATCTTCTATCTCTTCTGCACCATCATAGTCAGGCAATGGAATTTCAAGAACCACTTCCTCTTTTTGAGGAAAATCCTTAATGATATAGAAAGAAGACAAATCAATAGAATCGTCTTCTCTAGGATAGACCATTGTCCCAGCTGCCTCCTTTAGGTCTTTCGTCATAGTAATAATTTTCCTTTTGTCTAAAAAGTTTTCTTCCATTTTTTTGAAACTAATTATAATTATTTATTAGCTTCCTTTAATGATAGATTAATTCTACCCTGTTCGTCAATAGAGATTACTTTTACAGGAACAACATCGCCAACTTTTACAACATCTGTTACTTTCTCAACTCTCTTTTCTGACAATTGAGATATGTGAATCATTCCTTCTTGTCCAGGAAGTATTTCAGCAAAAGCACCAAAATCAAGAACTCTTTTAATTAGTCCTTGGAACATTTCTCCAACAACAACTTCTCTTGTAATGTTTTTAATCCACTCAACTGCTTTTTTTGCTGACTCTTCATTTTCAGCTGTAACAAAAACTTCTCCGGTTTCTTCAATGTCAATTGAAACATTGCAAGTGTCAATAATTTCATTTATTGTTTTTCCTCCGCTTCCAATTACTTCACCAATTTGTTCTGGTTTGATTTTGAATGTAAATATTCTTGGAGCATTTGGAGAAAGTTCTTTTCTTGGTTCAGGAATTGTTTCTTTCATTTTTTGAAGTATTTCTAGTCGTGCTTTTTTTGATTGAGACAAAGCGTCCTTCATAATTTCTTGAGTAATGCCTCTTACCTTAATATCCATTTGAAGAGCAGTAATTCCTTTTTCAGTTCCTGCTGCTTTAAAATCCATATCGCCGTAGTGGTCTTCTTCTCCTTGAACATCAGTCAAAACAACATACTTTCTGTCTTCAGAGCTTTTTTCTTCATTCATTTCCATCATTAATCCCATAGCTATTCCAGACACAGGTGCCTTGATAGGAACACCTCCATCCATTAAAGCTAGACATGCTGCACAAGTTGATGCCATTGATGATGATCCGTTTGAGCACAATACCTCAGAAACAAGACGAATTGTGTAAGGGAATGTCTCGGCTTCAGGTATAATTGGTTTCAATGCTTTTTCTCCTAACATTCCGTGACCAATTTCTCTTCTTCCCGGTCCTCTTAGGGGGCCTGTCTCACCAACGCAAGAAGGTGGGAAGTTGTAGTGATGCATAAATCTTTTCTTTTCTTGTTTTTCCATTTCATCAAAAAGTTTTTGATCTCCTGGAGATCCAAGTGTTAGAAAAGACAATACTCTTGTCTCCCCTCTTGAGAACAATCCAGTTCCATGAACCATTGGTATTTTTGAAACATCACATAGGATTTCTCTTATTTCTTCAATTCCTCTTCCTTCAAAGCGAAGGCCTTTTTCAATTGCGGCTTGGTGAATAATTTCTTCAGAATATTTTTCAAAGAATGAAAAACCATAACGGAGAGCGTCGGGCTCTTCGGACTCTTTTAATTTTAGTGCAAGATCATCTCTAATCTGGTGCATATTATCTGTTGGATCTTTTTTAAGAGTATTTTCTATTCTATTGCCTATGATTTCCTTAACGAGCTTTTCAATTTCTTCATTATTTTGAGGCAGAGATACTTCTATTTTTTCTTTTCCAATTTTATTTCTAATATCATCTTGGAAATCAATAATATCTTGATGATATTTTTTAGATATTTCTACTCCCTTAATAATCGTCTCTTCTGGAATTTCATTCATTCCTGCTTCAATCATATTAATCAAGATTTCTTTTTTTGATTCTGATTTTAATCCAGCAAGAAGTAAATCCATATCACCTGTCTCTCTTTGCTCAAAAGTTGGAAAAACCTTTAATTCTCCTTTAATGGATCCAATTCTAACAGGAGCAATTGGTCCCTCCCATGGAATATCAGATGTATTTAAAACAATTGAAGCGGCAATCATTCCTAAAGATGCCAAGTCAGTTTCTTTATCCCAAGCAAGACAAGTAATTATTACTTGCACTTCTCTTCTGAAGTTTTTAGGAAACAATGGTCTGACAGCTCTATCAATTAATCTTGAAGTTAAAATAGATTGTTCAGATGGTCGGCCCTCTCTTTTTGTGAATCTTGAGCCCAATATTTTTCCAACAGCATAGAATCTTTCTTCATATGCCACAGTTAAAGGAAAGAAATCGATACCCTCGATTTCTTTATTACTCATCACGGCAGTTGCCATGACAACAGTGTTCCCCATTTTAACGAAAGCAGAACTATTGGTTCTTTCAGCAAGATTATTGAACTCTACTTCTAGTGTTTTATTATCAATATTTAGTTTAAAAGTTTCTGTTTTCATTTTTATTTCTCTAGTCCTACTTTTTTAATTACTGTTTTGTAAGATTCTTCATTCGTTCTTTTTAAGAACTTTAGAAGTTTTCTTCTGTTGCTTACCATTTTAAGAAGTCCTCTTCTGGAGCTTACATCTTTTTTGTGCTTTTGAAGATGCTTTAATAGCTTGTCTATTTCTTCTGAAAGCAATGCAATTTGAACTTCAGCTGAACCAGTGTCTTTCTCGTTGACTTTGAAATCATCAACTATTTTTGTTTTCTGTTTTGTTGTTAACATATTTTTATTCTTTATTATTTTAGAGTGCCCCGTGAGGGACTTGAACCCCCGACCTTGAAGTTAAGAGCTTCCTGCTCTGCCAACTGAGCTAACGGGGCAATTATTATTGAAAAAACATTTTCGTCCATTCTGCTCCTCCGATCACATCAATGAATAGTTTTACTATTGCCCAAGCAAGGTAAACAATCATTAATCCAACCGCTATTGAAATCATGGCTGACTTGCCTTGATTAAATTTCCCTGGATCACCGCCTGATGTTATCATAATGATGCCTGCTACTACGAAACCGATAACAGCTAGTGCAGGAACAATTTTAAAAGCTATGAAATTAAAAACACTACCAATCATTTCTGTTAAGTGCCTTGACTCGCAATCAAAACCATCGCAAGGAACCAGTCCATCTCCTAAAACAGGAGAAACAGTTAAAAACAATAGTATAAATAGAAGAAATATCTTCTTTGTTTTTGATAATGGCATATGTTTTATGGCGTCAGTATAGCTTAATTTGTATAAAAAATCAAGCTAAATTAGCATTAGCATTAAATAATAAGGGATAAAATATATTGTTCCGCCACGGACCTCTTTTTTACCAATATTGTTTTTAGTGATTACAATTCCATATTCAACTTTTTTTTGTTTCATATAGTCAGTCAAAGTTTTTAGCTCTTTTGAGTTAATATTATTTGAAAATTTAACTTCAATAGCTATTTTTTTTGCATTTTTTGTAATCAAAAAGTCAATTTCTTTATCTTTTTTTCTCCAAAAGCTAATATTCTCATGTCCATATTTTAAATTTAAAGTGTTGTATGTTATATTTTCAATTATTTTTCCAAAAGCTTGAGGAGCTTCATCTATATTTTTAGGACTATAATGATTAAGCGCACAAGTAAAATTAACACAAGGAGTATAAATTTTCTTTAACATTCTTCCTCTTTTTATAAGAGATCTGTGATTTCTGTATAAAACTTCAATAACATAACTTTCTTTTAAGTATTCTAAATATTTTTCCAGTGTTTTTTTGGAGATACTTATTTCCCTACTAATATTTATTAATTCAAACAGAGAAGAAATGTTTTCTAATAATTGTCTTGTAAACAACTTAAATTCATCTCTCTTTTCGATATTAAAAATTCGGATGCAGTCGTCTTGTATTTTTCCGATTACTGATTCGGATATATATTCATAGCGTTGTTCGGGAAGATCTAAATTATTAGTTTCTGGAAATTGGCCAGAAATAATGTATTCCCTGCTTAATTTATTAATTTCTTTGCTATTATATATATTAAATTGCTCTAATTTTCCAAAAAACTGGGGAAGCTCAAATAAATCATATTCTTCTAATAAGTAATCTGTTTTTTCTTCTTTGATTTTAATAAATTCGCGAAATGATAATGGTGGTAAATAATAATCAAAAACTCTACCAGCCAAGCTTTCTTGGCTTTTTCTTTTAAGTAGGATGCTTTGAGAGCCAGTCACAATAAACTTGATCTTTTTATTTGATAAATCGTAATATTTTTTTAATATAGATTGCCAGTTTTCAATATATTGTATTTCGTCTAGAAAGATATATACAATATTTTCAAAATCTAAAGATGGTTTATTGGCAACCTCTTTGAAGTAGAAAAACAAAACTTCGTCAAGAAATTCAGGTCTTTGTAATTGAGAAGAATAATCAAAAAGAAAATAAAAAATGTTGTTTGGGTGTATTCCATTTTTTATTAAAAGGTGATCAATTAATTGTTTTTGAATTGTGCTTTTGCCAACACGCCTTAATCCTACTATATTTAATATTAAAGAATGGTGTAGGTTTTTTTCTAGAACAAAATAAAGATCTCTTTTGGGAAGGTCTCTTTCTGGGACAATAAATTCATTATTATTCCACCAAGGGTTTTTTATTTCTAAATCTTGTCTTTTTATCATAAAGAGAGTAATTAACTATCCTTAAAACTACAATTTAAGGATAGTCGACTACGCTTTTTTTGTCAAGTGCCCCCGGCAAGATTCGAACTCGCACATCTGGTTCCGAAGACCAGCGCTCTATCCGTTGAGCTACAGGGGCTTTTTCTTCTTAATTCTTAATGGTGGAATGGTGTCTTGATCAAAAAACAATCTATTTTCAATCAGTTCTCTTTTTCCTTGTATTTCACTAATTGGACTTAATCTTTTAATTAATACTGGGATTAAGGCAATTGATAAAATAATTCCTGGTAGGGCATATTCGCTAACTGAAAGAGAAAGAAATATACCAGTTAAAAAAGACAAAAGAGTTCCCACAGAGGCAGTCCAGATTATAGTAAAAATTAAGCAAGGAATCAAGATGATAGCTAAATATATTGGATTAAAGATAAGAAGAGCTCCAATTAGAGTAGCAAGCCCTCTTCCCCCACTAAAACCAAGGAAAATTGACCAGTTGTGACCAATAACTGCTAGTATCGCACAAGCTACTTGCATTTCAATAGACAATCCTAGTGTTAATGGAATATATACTGCTAAATATCCTTTTGCTACATCTAATACAAATGTTGTAACGCCTTGCCATCTGCCAACATTTTTATATACATTTGAGCCAGAGTTTTTCTTCCAACCAATTTCTAATAAATTCTTTTTAGTCGAAACTTTAGTAATTAAATAGCCAAAGGGAATAGACCCTAGAAGGTACGAAACTATTAAAATTAATATTGCTTCAATCATTGAAGTATTTCTTAGTTCTTATCTTTTGAACTTGATTTTCTACCCTATCCTTGTGAGCTATAATAATTAAGATTGTTCCTAATAGTGCTGGATAGAATAATGTTGGAGCAAAGATTGATATCCACCAAACAGCATATATTTCACCTAGTAATCTACCAATGATTTGTTCAGAGACAGCATTTTTAAAGAACTTTTTACTAATTATTCCTCCCATAAAGATTTCTACAAGGAACATAAAGCATAAGACAAGTCCAATCCAACCAATAAAAACAATAGGATTAAAATAAAGAAATACACCCATCAAAGATGCGGCGCCTCTTCCTCCTTTGAATTTTAAAAATACAGAATGATTGTGTCCTAGTATTGCAAAGAATGTTCCGATGGTCATAGCAATAACCTGATTTTCTATAAAATGCATTGCAATAATTACAGCTAAAACGGCCTTGAAAGCATCTAGTAAAAATACAAAAAGAAATGATGGTATGCCCCACTTCTTACCTTTTTCATGAGAAACAATTCTTAGGGTGTTTAATGCGCCGGTATTTTTGGAACCGAACTGACGCATATCTTTTCCTAAAAGTAATTTTACATATATTAAAGCAAAAGGAATAGAACCAATAATATATGTTGCAACAGCTATTAAAATGTAATCTATTGTAATGTTCATATTTTTATTTTCCTACTGAGCAACAAATTAATGCCCCTGGTCCAACATGACAACCAATTACAGGACTTGTTAATGCTATAAAATCAACTTTCACTTGAGGATAATTTTCCTCAAACATTTTCTTAAGCTTTTCGGCCTCTTCTAATGTGTCAGCATGACTTATTGCAACCCTGCAGATTTTTCCTTCTTCTAAGGGTTTTTTAATTACCTCTTCTGTTTGTTTGAATAATGCTTGAGCGATATCTTTTGCTTGCATTTTTAAATTTGCTGGTTTAATCAATCCATCTTTCATTGATAGAATTGGTCTCATTCCAATTTTTTGCATTTGAGAAAGTATGACTGATAGCGCATGGCTAATTCTTCCATTAGCTTCAAGCCATTTAGGGCTTTCAAGCATACCAAAAAGGTAAACATTTGGAGACATTTCGGTGACTTCTTTAAATATTTCCTCTCCTGACATATCTTCTTCTGCAAGCTCTCCTGCCCTAAGAGCAATTAATGATTCGCTTGCGTCAGCATTAAAAGTGTCTAAGATGAAAACCTTGCTTTGATCGCTTTCGCTTAGCATTTTTTTTGCTTGCATTGCTGAATTATATGTTCCTGATATTCCAGAACTAATAGTAATACAAACTACTGATTCACTTTCTTTTAATGCCTCATCAAATACTTTCTTAAAAGCACCCATTGATGGTTGACTTGTTTTAGGAGTTGTTTTAACGCCCTTTTTTTCTGCATCGCGCATTTTTTCAAAAACATTATTTCCCTCTAATGAATCCATCTCCGGCCAATCAATTATAAATGGAACGACGATGAATCCATATTTTTCAACTAATTCTTTGGTGATTGAAGCACTTTGACCTATAACAATTGTTGTTTTTTTCATATATATTTTTAATTATATTACTTATTCTTGCCATGATAAAACTAATGAATTTGGTCCAATATGTCCTCCTATTGGAAAACAAGTAAGATTGATAAATGCAACCTCTGTATTTTTCAAAGAAAGAACCAGTTCTTTTAACTTATTCGCCTGGTTAATATCGTCTGCATGAGTAATTCCTACGATAATTTTTTCTCCTTTTTCCCTGGTTTTTTTTGTTGCCTTCTCAAATTCTTCAAACAAAGCTGATGACAAATCAGTTATATTTCTTTTAACTCCAGCAATAGATAGTTTACCATTTTTCATTCCGAATATGGGCTTAATAGACATTTTTTCTGCCCTTTGCATCATTGCAGGAACAAATCTTGGAAATCTTCCACTTGCTTCAAGCCATTTAGGACTATGATATATTCCTAAAAGCTTTGTTTTTTCTATGCTCTCCTTAATCTTATTATTAATTTCTTGACTATTAAAGTTTCTTTTTATTAATTCAATTATTTTTAATGCGACAAGGCCTTCGCCAGCGCTTCCATTTAATGAATCAATAATATGAACTTTGTCCTGAAATTCTTTTTGCAAGAATTTTTTTGCTTGGACTGCCGAATTATGTGTTCCAGAAAGTTTTGAAGATATAGTAACACAGAAAATTTCCTCAAACTCATTTAATTTTTCCTTAAAAACACTAAGGAAATCATTAATTGATGGTTGTGATGTTTTAACTACACTTTTTATTCCCCGCTTCTCGGCTTCTCTTGTTTTTTGATAAATATTTCCTGGTAGATCTTTTAATTCTTGTAGATCAATTTTAAACTTAACAACACCAATTTTGTATTTTTCAATTATTTCCTCAGGTAAATCAAATGCTTCATCGCCTACTAATCCTATTTTCATATTTTTTCATATTGCCAACTTAAGACAATTGTGTTTGGTCCTGTATGGGCACCTAATACAATGTCTAGTAGGTCAACATTTTTAATTTGAACATTATTTTTACTCTCAATTAGACCTTTTAATTTAGCAGCTTGCTTAGGATTATCTCCATGGGAAATAATAACATTTATCTTTTCTTTTATTCCATTAGTTTTCTTTTCGAATTCTTCAAATAGTGGAGTGGCTAATTCAAAGAAGTTTCTTTTAATTGAGTAGGGTTTTATTCTTTTGTCTTTTACATGCATTAATACGCCAATTTTCATTTGTTTCATTTTTTGAAGTCCGTAAGGTAATATTTTAGGCATTCTTCCTCCAGCAAAAAGCCATTTTGGATCGTCATAGGCGAAGATTAAGAAATTGTTTGCGATATTTTTCTTGAAACTTTCTATAATTTCATCTAAGTGTAAGTTTTTTTTGATATCTTCTACAATACTCATCATTAATAATCCTTGAGCCCCACTTCCCGTCTCAGAATCTAATATGATTATTCTTTCGCCATCTTTTCCTAAGAATTTTTGTGCTTGAATAGCAGCATTGTATGCTCCTGAAGCACCAGAAGTAAAAGAAAGGTGTATTACTTTTTCGTATTCACTCAGCTTTTTTTTAAAAGTCGTTAAGTATTTTTGCAAAGATGGTTGAGATGTTTTTATTCCACCCTTTTTTCCAAGTTTTTCTCCCGCTCTTTGCTTTTCAAAAATGTGACCTTCGATTGATTCGAACTCTCCTAAATCAATATGAAAATCTACAATATCAATATCATTTTCTTTAATAAAATTTCTTGATAGGTCACCACTTGAATCAATTGTAAGTCCAATTTTTTGCATTTTATTTTATAATCCAGCCAACAAGTAAGCTTTGTGGACAAGCGTTAATACTTGTGACAGGATCGGTTATGTTTATAAATGAAATATCTGTCTTTTTTATTCCCTTCAATAATTTTTTAAGCTTTTCTGCTTCTTCTAAATTATCTCCATGAGCAATAACTGCTCTAATTCTTTTACCACTTTCAATTTCTTTTTTAGAATTTTTATCAATTTTTCTAAAAGCGGCTTCTGCAAATTCAGTATCTTTAACATTTTCAACATGGACAATTTTACCTTTCCTTATCTCTCCTAGAGAATATCTTGTTTTTTTCTTGAACCATGATTTCTTTTCTTTGTTCCACCAATCACTTTTCTCAACAACACAATATAGATTTACTTTTTCAATTATTTTATCAATTTTTCTAATAATTTCTTCTATTTTTCTTTGTTCCGCAATCATTTCAAGGGCCTCCAGGATTAAAATTGATTGACCAGCGCTGATGTTTTTTGAATCAACAATATAGATATGTTTTTTTTCTTCTTCGCTTAATAAATCTCTACCTTTAATAGCCGAATCATAATTATTGGAAAGGACTGATGAAGAAGTAATACATAATACATCGTCAAATTTTTGAAGCTGGACTTTGTATGACTCCATAAAGAATTCAGGTAGTATCGGATCAATTTTAGGACAGCTACTAATTCCCTTTTCTTTTGCTTCTTTAATTCTTTGACAAATATTTTCTCCAGCAACACTTTCTCCTTCTTCCCAAACTATTCTCAATGGAATAACATCTATGTCGTAATGGTTTATGATTTTTGAGTTTAATCCTGCTCTTTCGTCAGTTACTATTCCAATAGAAACATTTTCTACTGATTTTTGTCCAGTAACCTCTTTTGTCATATCTTCAATTCTAAGGTTTTCAATGTTTCCCATTTTCTTAACAATGTCTCGTACTTCATAGGGCATATCAGTGTGTATATGTATCTTAGTTCTGTTACCTATTTTAATAACATCAAGACAATTCCCAAGATGGTTTAATTTCTCTCGAACTTGTTTTTCATCATAATATCCATCATCAAGTAAAGCTACAACTTCATATCTATTAGAAAGTATTTGTATAAACCTTTTAGGTTTCATAATTTCTGTTTCTTGATCTGTTTTTATAACAAAGGGATCCTCTTGTTCTTTTAGTGTGTCTAAATATGTTTCTAGTATCATTAGAAATCCTAGTCCTCCTGCATCAACTACTCCTGCTTTTTTTAAGACCTCCATTTTGTTTGGTGTATCTAGTAAAGCTTCGTTTGCTTTTTCTAAACCAAAATAGAAGTTTTTAACGATATCTTTTTCTTCTTTTGAATAATCCTTAACTGCTAATGCGAAGGCCTTGATAACATCAAGCATTGTTCCTTCTTTTGGATCCTGAATTGAGTCCTTTGCCCTTTCATAACCTTTTTCAAAAGCAATGCCCATCTTTTCTGCACCAAGTTCTTTTTCTTCAGCAATACAAGGGAAAAATCCTGCTAAAAACCCAGTGTATATGATGCCTGTGTTTCCTTGAGCTGCAGTTAGAGCGCCATCTAGAACACTGTCTGATAATTCAGCAATACTTTCAAAATCCCTGTTTTCAATATTGCTTTTTATTCCTTTTAATGTTGCTGAAAGATTAGTTCCTGTGTCTTGGTCTGGAACCGGGAAAACATTAATTTTATTTACTTGTTCTTTGTCTCTTTCTATTCTTTCGCTCGAGAAAAGAAGCATTTTTTTAAGTTCGTTTTGCGATATATAATCCATATTACTTTATTTTCTTTTCAATATCTTCAAGTGTTTTTCTTGCCATTTCTTTGCCTCCTAGGCCAAAAGCAATGCTTACAGTTAAAACAATTAGAGTTATAAAACCAATAAATGTTATTAGAATAAGTGTTTGAGCGATTTGTAATTGATAAAGTATTGCTAGTATTGCTACAATCCAAACACTAGAAGCAACAATATTGCCTAAAAAGTTAGAATAAGTAAGTTTTTCTTCTCTAAAGTCACCAACAATAATTTTTTTACTAAAGTCAGCAATAAAAACAGCAACAATGAAAATAATTATTGATATAAATATATTTGGATAGTATCCTATTATTCCGCTTATTATGTTCCCTACTATTGATAAAGATAATATATCAAGCGCTAGTAAAAGGAACCAGAGCAAAAAATAAACTTGAGTGATGGTGCCAAAAAAACGTGAAACATCTAATTTGGCATCAAAGCGATTAAAAAATTCTTGCCATCCTAGCGAACCAAGCATTTGGTTTAATCGCAACTTATTAAGATAATAAGCAACGATATCTTTTATCTTTTTAGAAACATAAAGTCCTAAAAGGATAATTATAACTCCTAAAAATACATTAGGAAGCCCGTTCATAAATTCTCTAAATAATGATTCTAACATATTGATTATTATTAATTATTACAATTTTGATATTATATTACCACCTTGCTTTATGCAAGCCCAAGTTATACCCAATTCTATTGAATAAAATATGTATAAAAAAAGTCAATACAAAAAGAGTGATCCAAAAATTAAAAGATAAGCCAAGGAGGGGCTGAATAAAAATAAAAGCACCAATTACATAATTGGTCTGATCAAAAGGCACAAAGGCAGTTCCTGGTCTCAATTGCAACCTTCTTTTAATAAAAGCAAACAATAAATCACCAAAAACAATGCCAATACCGAGGAGTAGTCCTAATTGCATACTTGAAACAGTAGAGCTATTTATGCCGACAACACTCAAAAACGGAAGATTGTAATAGTTGTTTATCCAAAAAATCAGCTGAAACAGTAAAAAGCAAATAACAATTTCAAATATCAATCCACGCCATGTCTTGTGACTCCCTAGCACAGGAACACCTTTTATGGTCTTTCCCCCATCAATTGGCTTATTTAGCCGATTAAAGAGATTAAAAGTATTAGCTAGTGGTGGCGAAGCATTGGCAATATATGCGGGCAAAAAGAAATAAATACAAGATACTATATATAGCAATGTAATCATAGGCATATTATGACACATTATTAATTATTTAACAATTTTTTTCTCAGTTCCTTGTATTAGGCGTTTTATGTTTTCTCTATGAGCCCAATAAATCATAATAACGCAAAATAGTCCTAAGTATAGGTAAGGTAGTGCTTGTGTCTCAACCCAGAACCAAATGGGGATAAATAAAATAATAATAAGATTTGTCAAGCTCATTATCTTGATTAATTTAAGCATAATCGCCCAGATAAGTAAGAATAGTAATGCTTTCCATCCAGTAATATAAATAATGGCTGCAAAAACAGTTGAAACTGCCTTTCCTCCCCTAAAATTAAGCCATATAGAGAAAACATGGCCAATCATAGGTGCAATTATAACAAAAAACATATGCCAATCATTGGAAATATAGTAACTAGCTATATATATAGGTAGAAGTGCCTTAAAAATATCTAGAAAGGCGACTAATAAAGCATACTTGAACCCGAGAGAGCGAGACACATTAGTGGCGCCAGTATTGCCACTTCCCTGTTTTGTAATGTCAATTTTCTTTATTTTAGCTATTACATAGCCAAATGGAATCGATCCCAGTAAATAACCCGTAATTATAAAGAAAGCTAGTATTATATATTCTTGCATATTTTTATTATTAAGATGTTTCACGTGAAACATCATTTAATTATTAATGTGGACACAACCTGGACACAATGTGGACATAACCTGGACAACTTGGACACAATGTGGACAACTTGGACACGATTCTGGACACAACCTGGACAACTTGGACACGATTCTGGACAAAGTTATTTTAAGAAGATATTGTTTCACGTGAAACATCTTCTTAATGATATAGTTTATTTTAACAATGTTTCACGTGAAACATTATGAAACCCAGTATTTCTCCTTTGTTTGCTCGTCTTCTTTGGATATTACTTCATTTTTAGATCTTTTGGCTTCTTTTGCTAGCTTTTCTATCTTCTTATCATCTAACTTAGATAATTCAAGCAATCTTTCTTTTAAATATCGCTCATTATTCCTTTTTGGCTCATTTAATACATCTTCAAGTAGAATATCAAGAATCATACCTACTTTAGGTGATGGGCTGATATTAAGAGTGTCCATTACTTCCTTTCCATCTATTTTAAGCATTTTAACTGAAACAGGGTCTTTTGACACCTTTTCAATCATATATTTCAAGTGTCTCATCTTATATGGTTCGGCTTTTGGGCACCCAGAGCCAATTCTATCGCACATTCTAAGCTGTAGTAGTTTTTCTACGCTTTCTAGTCCTACATTCCTGACTAATCTTCTAACTGATGACTCTCCTACTTCATCTACGTTGTAGTAAAAAAGATGATATCTAACAAGATTTACAATGCTTTTAATATCTTTTTTAGGAAACTTAAGACGATTTAGTATTTTTTCAGTCATTTTAGCTCCAACAATCTCATGATTGTAGAAGGTTGCTGACTCTCCAAATCCCCTTTTTGTTCTTGGTTTTCCAATATCATGCAATAATGCAGCCATTCTAACATCGAAATCAAAGTTTTTCTTAGTAGAATAGGCCAATGATTCTAAATTGTGCTTGTAACAGTCATATATATGGTGCTTATTTTGATCAACTTTGCACCCTTCTTCTAATTCAGGGATAATATATGTTAATAATCCGCTATTTCTCAATGATTCTATGCCTTTTACGGCATTTTCACTTATAATTATCTTAATTAGCTCATCTCTGATTCTTTCTTGAGAGACCTTTTTAAGTAGCTTATTATTGTCTTTAATAGCTTTAAGGGTTTTTTCTTCTATTTTCCAAGTAGAGCCCAAGACCGCTTCTAATCTAATGGCTCGCATCATTCTAAGGGCATCTTCGCTAAATCTATCGTTTGGCTTATTTACGGTGCGAATAATCTTCTTTTTTAGATCTTCTTGGCCATTAAATAGGTCAATTATATCAAATCCACCCTTTTTAGGGGATATAGCAATGGCATTTATAGTAAAATCCCTTCTTTTTAAGTCCTCTTCTATGGTTTTTGACCAAGTTACCTTGTCTGGATGGCGACTATCACTGTATGTGGCCTCATTTCTATATGTTGTAATCTCTACAATCTCAAAATCACCGTTTTTTATAGGGAAGGCCACTCCAACAGTGCCAAAGTCATTTTCATAAAATGTTTTAATGTTTTTGTCAAGAAAAACTGCTTGAATTTCCTCAGGGGTGGCATTTGTTGTAATGTCCCAGTCATTTGGTGTAGCGCCTCTTAATAAATCTCTAGTGCATCCACCAACGATGTAGGCCTCAAAGTTTTTATCTTGAAGTTGCTCTATGCAGAAGAGAACTTTTTTAGGGATTAGTTTAATATTAATTTTCATGTATACATATATTATATTAAATATTTCTACTTGACAACTATTTTTGATCTGTTAATATGTGTTTACGATAGTAAGTAAGAAGTTTTTTGATTGGTCGGATGTTTCCGACTTTTTTATTAAAATAATTAAATAATTAAATATATGGATTTTCAATCATTTTTATCTGCAATAAATCAGATATCTGAAGAGAAGGGATTGTCTTCAGAAAAAATTATAGAGACAGTAGAGCATGCTCTAGCTTCAGCATACAAAAAAGAATATGCTAAAAGAGGGCAAATCATTAAAGCAAAAATTAATCCTAAAAATGGCAAGACAGAGTTCTCAAGAATAATGTTAGTAGTAGATGACACTATGGTATATATTCCTGAGAGAGCCGAAGGGGAAGAGGAGGAAACATTTAAGGTGAGTAAGAGCTATAGACCAACTGAGGAAGAAATTAATTCAGAAGAGCCAAAAGAAGATGTTACTGATAGAAGGGTGAGGTACAATGAAGAGAAGCACTTGTTAATTGAAGAAGCAAAGAAAAAAGGTGAAAAGGTTGAGCCGGGCGAAGAAATAGTTACAACACTAGAACCACAAGATGATTTTGGCAGAATTGCCGCACAAACAGCAAAACAAGTTGTTTTACAAAAGATTAGAGAGGCAGAAAAAGAAATTGTTTTAGAAGAATATAAGTCAAAAGAAGGGGAGATTGTTTCTGGAATTGTTCAAAGAATTGAGGGCTCAAATATATATTTTGATATTGGAAAATCACTTGGTGTTTTGCCTAGAGAAGAACAAATAAGAGGGGAGTTCTACAAGGAAGGTCAAAGATTAAAATTGTATATCTTAAGAGTAGACACAACTCCAAGGGGACCAGTAATTCTATTATCAAGAAGCTATCCTAAGTTAATATCTAAACTTTTTGAATTAGAAGTTCCTGAAATACAAACAGGCCAATTAGAAATTAAATCAATTGCTAGAGAGCCAGGATCAAGAACTAAAATAGCAGTAAGTACACAAAGTGATGAAATTGATGCTATTGGTTCAATGGTTGGACAAAGGGGAGTAAGAGTAACGGCAGTAATGTCAGAGCTAGGAGGAGAAAAGATTGATATTATTGAATATGATGAAGATCCAATTAGGTTCATATTAAACTCATTATCACCAGCTAAAATATCAGATGTTATAACAGGAGAAAACAATACTGCCACAGTTGTTGTTCCTCAGGATCAACTTTCTCTAGCGATAGGAAAAGACGGTCAAAATGTTCGTTTAGCAGCTAAATTAACTGGTTGGAGGTTAGATATTAAGGGAGAGGGAGAGCAGGTTGAAGAAGAAGAACTTGATATTGATGAAGATGAAGAAGTAAAAGAAGAAGAAATTAAAGAAGAAAATTAATTATGAAATACGAAATTAAAGAAACAACAGCAACAAAAAAGAAAGTAGAAATTGAAGTTTCTGCTGATGATTTTAATAATTACTATAATCAAGCACTAAAAGAAATATCAGCCGATGCAGAGATTCCTGGCTTTAGAAAAGGTAAAGTTCCTGAAAATATGGTTGAAGACCGTGTTACTAAAGAAGGTGTTTTGTCTGAAGCAGCTGAAATTGCGATAAGAGAATCATGGGCCGAGTTCTTAAAGGAAAGCAAGGAAGAAGCAATATCTCAACCACAAGTAGAAGTTATTAAAATAGCAAAAGATAATCCACTTGTTTTTACAGCTGAATTTGAAATATTGCCTCAAATTAAATTACCAAAATTAGATTCTTTGAAGGTAGAGAAAAAAGAAGTTGAAGTAACTGATGAGGAAGTTGAAGATGCCATTAAGTGGATTCAACAATCAAGAGCTAAATATTCAGAAAAAGAATCTGGAGCAGAAGATGGTGACTTAGTAGAGTTTACTTTTTCTTGTTTGAGCATTGAAAATGATCCAGAAAAACAAGATAGAATTGTTTTGGGCAAGGGCCACTATATTGAAGGTCTTGAAGATGCTCTAAGGACAATGAAGAGGGGAGAGCAAAAAGAATTTGAGACGCCTGATCCTAGAGAAAAAGAAAACAAGGACAAGAAGATAAAGATATCAGCAAGAATTGATGCAGTTAAAAAAATGGAGCTTCCTGAGGTCAACGATGAATTTGTTAAAGGTCTTGGTGCATTTGATACGCTAGAAGAATTAAAAAAAGATATAAGAGAGGGTGTTAAAAAAGATAAAGAGGTGGCAGAATTACAAAAACTAAGAGAAGAAGCAATTAAAAAATTAACAGAGAAAGTAGATATGGAAATTCCTCAAACATTAATTAAAAGAGAGCAGGACTTTATGCTCAACAACATCAAAGAAAGATGTTTGTCAGAATTAAAGATTTCTTTTGAAGAATACTTAAAACAAGTTAAGAAAACAGAAGAAGAGATTAACAAAGAATTGGAAAAGACAGCGAAAGATAAGGTTAAAGGATTTCTGGTCTTGCATCAAATCATTAAAGATGAGAAAATAGAGGCAACAGAAGAAGAGATTACTCACAAGATGGAGGAAATGCTTGATCAATATCCCAACAAAGAAGAAATTAAAAAGACAATGGACGAGGCACAGGTCCGATTGTACATAGAAGATGAGCTTAAAAGAGAAAAAGCATTCAAATTGTTAGGATGCTAATAATATAAAGAACAATGTTAATACCAACAGTAATTGAAAAATCACAATCAGGAGAAAGAGCATATGATATATACTCTAAGCTTCTTAAAGAAAGAATTGTATTTCTTACAGGTCAATTTAATGATTCTATGGCAAATTCAATAGTTGCTCAACTATTGTACTTAGCTTCAAAGGATCCTAAAAAAGATATACAACTATACATCAACAGTCCCGGTGGATCAGTAACAGCTGGGCTAGCGATATATGACACAATGCAATATATTAAGCCCGATGTTTCAACAGTAAGTATTGGACTATCAGCTTCAATGGGTGCAATGATTTTGGCCTCAGGAGCAAAAGGTAAAAGATATGCCTTGCCTAACGCAGAAATACTTCTTCATCAGGTAATGGGAGGTGCAAGGGGACAGGCATCTGAAATTGAAATTACAGCTAAGCAGATTATTAGAATTAAAGAAGAGATGAATAAGATATTGTCTAAACACACTGGTCAACCACTAGCAAAAATATCTAAAGACACTGATAGAGATTTTTATTTATCAGCAAGTGAAGCAAAAGAATATGGGGTAATTGACGAAGTAATTAATACAAAAAAGTTTTGATTGACAGACAAAAATTAAAAAGCTAAAATTAATCAATGGACAAACAAAAAATATTAATCATTCTTCTGTTATTAATAATAGTTGTTTTCTCAATTTATTCTGCTAAGAATGTTTTTGACTCATACACTAGCTCAATCTTTGAAATGGGGCATAGCAAGGGATACACAGACGCAGTTAGCGATGTAATTAAGTCAGCAGAAGATGAAAGTTGCGAAGTTTTTTCTGTGTATAATAATGACAAAGAAGTTAACTTAATAAACATAGATTGTCTATATGAAGAATAAAAAAGAATCAATTAAAAAAATCTTAAGCGAAAGAAGAAGAGAGATAATTACCGTGGCATTATTGGCCTTGGCATTAATTCTCCTTCTTTTTTTTGTAAACAAAGACAAGCAAGTTGAAATAGGAGAAGAAGAACAAAGTCAAAAAGAAAAAGATATTGTAGTTCAGATGGAAATAGATAGTATCAACCAATTAAGACAAATCGCTGATGCTAAAGAAGTAACAGAAGAAGAAAGGCAATCACAACTAGAGGATATAAATCAGAAGAGGGAAGAATCTAAAACAACTATCAGTACAGACCAAACAGTTAAGAATCAAATAGATGCAATTAATGAACTAAGGAAAGCAAAGAAAGAGCAATAATTAATTATTTAATTAATAACAAAGACATTAAATTAAGGAGTAGAGATAAGTAGATATAAAAATAATAAATATAAATATGGAAAACAAAATCATTAAGAAACTAGGACTATTTATGGGAATAACATTGTCCATATTCCTTCTTTCTTTTGCTGTAATTGCCTACACTCCACCGACAAGTAACCCTCCTACTGATAATCTTCCTGCGCTAATTAACACAGGAGGTGACGCTCAATACATCGAGGGCTCCCTAGATGTTGGAGGTGTGCTACGTGGCACAGGAATAATCCCTAATCCGTCAGATGAAACTCAACCAACTTGCAACTCTTCAACCAAGGGAATGCAGTGGTATGACTACACTGACAATCTATTTTTAGGATGTAACGGTACTTCATGGGACTATCTCTCTCCTCCTCCTCCTTTCTGTGCTAGTATCGCTCAAGGTGGAGAGTGGATTGACTCAGGGCTTGGTTTCTGTGTTATGAAATACGAAGCTAAAAGCGTAGGAGGTCTTGCTACTTCTCAAGCATCGGGCGATCCATGGGTATCAATCAATCAAACAGCAGCAATATCAGCATGTCAAGCAATAGGAGCTAACCTAATCACCAACGCTCAATGGACTGCTTTAGCACGAAACATTGAAGGCGTGTCTTCAAACTGGAGTAATGGTGCTGTGGGTAATGGTGTTCTAGCTCGTGGATGGGCAGCTCATACTAGTTACGGTGATTCATGGACTAACTCTGGCGTAGCTTACGAAACCGGACCCTCTTGTCTCTACAACACTGGAGCAAACGCTTGTGGTTCAACAGGAACACATCTATACAAAAGAACTCACACTTTAAGCAATGGTGAAACCATTTGGGACTTGTCTGGTAATGTCTGGGAATGGAACAGTGATACTTGTAGTCAAACGAACTGGTATAATAGTGCTTGGATAGAATGGGATAATAGTAATTTGTCTGATTATGAAAAACCAAATGCAGGTCCATCAGGTAACTATACATCAACTCACGGAGCAGGTAGATACTATGGCTGTACTGCAAATGGTAATGGGTTCCGCCGTGGTGGCGATTGGAGCCATGGCGCGTATGCCGGCGTGTTCACACTGTCTCTGCGCAGTGGGCCGACGTATTCGCACACGAACATCGGGTTCCGTTGCACGGTAACACCGTAGATATCTAACAATCTACCTCCATCCAATTGAGAAGCGTAGCGAAACAATTGGGTGGAGTTGACCACCTTATTGGAAAATTAGCAAACTAGAACTTGATAGTACATCAAACAAAAAAAACGGAGAGAGTAGCAAAGAAAACAATTAAAAAGATAAAAGTATAATAAGTCCAAAACAATGTCAAATTATAATAATTTAAAAATATTTCAAAAAGTGTACGATTTGATTTTGTGGTCTTATCCAATGATTTCCAGGTTTCCTAAAAATGAAAGGTTTGTTCTAGGTCAAAGAATGGAAAAATTACTAATGGACATATTAATTAATGTTCTAGTTATTAACAAAGAGAGGGGAGATGAGAAGCAAAAACAAATGAAGGACTTAAGCTATAATCTAGATGAGTTGATGATAATGTGGAGATTATCAAAGGATCTAAAGTTTGTGAGCATTAAAAGGTATGGTTTAATGGTTGAGAAAATCAATGAAATAGGGAAAATGATAACGGGTTGGCAAAAAGCCCTTTTTTAGTATCAATTTAACAGTTTAATAAATTGAGATTGAAGCGTAAGGTTCTTTAAGATAAGTTTTAAGAAAATATATTTAAGCAGGGACAATACCGCAGATAATACGGTTCTCGGTGCTAAAGTGTCTCGTTGTTCATCCGTGGTGGCAATTGGAACAATGGCGCGTATGCCGGCGTGTTCACACTGAATCTGAACAATGGGCCGACGAATTCGAACACGAACATCGGGTTCCGTTGCACGGCAACCCTAAAGCAAGTTGCTTGTTCGGACTAAAATATTTAAGGATGTTTTGGCAGAAATAAGGGTGGTTACGGGTGTTGCTCCTTCCCGAGTATATTTTTAGAAAAGTAAGAACCAGGAATAATTCATTTGAAGGAATGAGAATGAAAGGGAGAATATAAGCCCTTACCTCCGGCTTGGTTTAGTAGGACTTTTTATTAATTAATTTATTAATTAACTAAAATAACTGAACAATCAGCCGGAGCTAATAGGCGGAGAAGCATTATATTTATAAGATATAGATAGGTAAGTGAAAACATATAATAATTTATTTGAAAAGGTTTGTTCATTTGAAAATCTTCATTTAGCATACCTAAGATGTCGGAAGAATAAGAGATATAAGAAAGATGTTTTGTCTTTTTCTTTTAATTTAGAGAACAATTTATTAGAAATCAAAAAGGAACTAGAAATGTTGTCGTATAAGCACGGGAAATATAGGGAGTTTGTTGTGGAGGATTCTAAGAAAAGATTGATTAAGGCACCATTATTAAAAGATAGGATTGTTCATAATGCAATTTGTATTATAATTGAACCAATCTTTGAAAGAACATTCATATCAACATCTTTTGCTTGTAGAAAGGGCAAGGGAAGTCATAAAGCAATTAAAGAACTAAGAAGAAAATTAAAAGACAAAGACGACTGTTATTGTTATAAAGGAGATGTTTCTAAGTACTTTAATAGTGTTGACCATAATATTCTTTTTAACTTAATTAAGGAGAAGATAAGAGATGAAAAGGTTTTATTTCTAATTAAAGAGATAATAGAAAGTGATTTTATTAATAATAGTAACAAGGGGATACCAATAGGCAATTTAACTTCTCAATTATTTGCTAATATTTATCTAAATAAGTTAGATGATTTTGTTAAGAATACATTAAGAGCTAAAGTTTATTTTAGATATATGGATGATTTTCTATTACTAGGAAGCAAAGAAGAAATGAAAATAGCAGCTAATGAGATATGCTGTTTTTTATCTCATAATCTTTACTTAACAATTAATCCTAAAAAGAATGATGTTTTCCCCATAGTTAAAGGAATTGATTTCTTGGGATATATTATCTTTCAGAAATATACCTTGCTTAGAAAAAGTACTATTAAGAGATTTTTAGATAAAGTAAAAAGTGAAGAGATAGAAAAAGCATTTTTTGCATATGCAAAGCATGCCAATTCTTACTTTCTAAGAAGCAAGTTATCATTATCATTTAGATAGTTGTAAAAATAGAATATGGATGAGCACTTGAAAAGTTTTGAGAAAGATATAGAATAAAGAAAAGCAAATTAAAAAAAATAAATGGAACAAGACAACAAAAAGAAAAAAGAAACTAGCTTAAGAAAGAAGCATATTTCTTCTTTGTTTTGTCTTTGCCTTTCTTTTTTCTTATTTGGTTTAGTTGACTTTACTTCAGCAGAGGGTGCATATAATATGCACGGCTATGCTTGGTCAAGCCGCATTGGTTGGATTAATTTTAGTTGTGAGAATGAGAATGAATGTGCGACAAGTGACTTTGGTGTAAATGTTGGAATAGACGGCGTCCTTACTGGTTATGCCTGGTCAGGTGAGGGTGGCTGGATTAGTTTCAATGCATCGGACTTAACAGGGTGCCCAAGTGGAACATGTAATGCAACTTTAAGTGATAATAAGATTACTGGTTGGGCTAAGATAATCAATTCTAGTGATGGTTGGATAAGATTGGGGCCAATTGATGTGAGCGGAACTGATTATGGTGTAACTGTTACAGGGCAGGATGTTACTGGTTATGGATATTCTAGCGTTGCTGGTTGGGTGAGTTTTAATTGTGTGAATGATGATAGCTGTTCAACAAGTAATTTTGGTGTGATATATGAAGACGGGGAAGTGATAGAATGGGACGGAAATGTTACTGGATATGCTTGGTCAGATAATATTGGTTGGGTTAGTTTTAGTTGTGCTAATGATAATAGTTGCGACACTAGTAATTATGGAGTAAATATCACAGAAGAAGGATTATTGGAGGGATATGCTTGGTCAGACAATATTGGTTGGGTTAGTTTTAATAATAGTGACTTAACAGGGTGTCCAAGTGGAACTTGTAGCGCGAACTTAGTGGGCGGTAAGATTGTAGGGTGGGCTAAACAAGTTAGTGATAGTGATGGTTGGATTAAACTAGGACCGATTGATATAAGTGGAACTGACTATGGACTATATACTGATGCAGGATATATTCTAGGATGGGCGTGGTCTGATTCTTTTGGCTGGCTGAGCTTTAGTTGTGAGAATGAAAGTGAATGTGCGACAAGTAACTATGCTGTGAAGTATGGCTCTAATGCTATTGTTGAAAACCTTGCTTCTGATGTTAGATATTGTGAGCATGATAGCTTAGTTACTGTGAATGATGGCCTAGCAGTTATCTTTACTTGGGATTTTGTAAGTGATTATTCTCAAAGGAGCTATGACTTTGAAATAGCAACAAATGCAGAGTTTACTTCTGCCTTTAGCGTGAGTGCAACTACATCATCTTCATCATATGTTTTAAATCTAGATGAGTCCGTTTGGAATGGAGGGCAGTTAAGTTGGGGCGGAACATATTATTGGAGGGTTAAAGCAAGAAATCTCGCAGGAAGCGCATCTGCTTGGCAAGAGAGTTCTTTTACAGTATCGCGAACACATGGTTCCCCTTGGGCAAAGTTTAGCAATCTTCCCCAGAAGATACTAAAAGAAAGGCCAATTACTTTTGATGCCTCAGAATCGGTAGTGTATGATGCAAGTACTCCAACATACAGCTGGACGTTTGAAGGTGGCGATCCAGGAACCTCAACAGAAGTAGCAGAAATAGTCATATTCAACGAGGATAGTAATTTTACAACGACACTAAGAGTAACTGATGGTACAGGATACTACTGTGAAAAAATTGATACAAATCTAGTCAACCTATTTAGACCAGTATGGAAGGATGTTTCTCCCTTTTAATAAATGAGATAGGAAAGCCCTTGCTACGGCAAGGGTTTTTTGTTATGATAAATTAGTAATAAAATAGAAGATTAACATTGAATTTTTGGTAATATAATCTTAGATAAAAATCAAGAACCTTGAAATTAGAATATTGATAAAGAATCACACGATTATTTTTGTGCCAAATTTTCATATCAAAAAATATGGAAACACAAACAATCATAATAGTAGCGGCAATAGCGCTATTATTAGGTGGAGTGGTTGGATACTATATCCGACAATCTATTGCGAGAAAGCGTGCTGGAACGATTGAATCAGAGCTTAGTAAGAAAATAGCTCAGACCAAACAAACCGCAGAGGAGATAATGGCTAAGGCAAAGCAAAAGGCAGAAGAAGTTGAGAAGAAAGCTTCAGGTGACTTAGAAGAAAGACAAAAGATAGTTATTAAGGCAGAAAATCGTTTGTTCAAGAAAGAAGAAGAGCTGGAGGATAAGCAAAAAGAATTTGCTGATAAGGAAAAAGAAGCAAACGAGAAAATAGAAAAGTTAAGAGTGATTAAGGCCGAGATGGAGAGCAAAAAATCAGAAATCCTTTCTAAGCTAGAAAAAATTGCAGGACTAAGTAGGGAACAGGCCAAAGAAGAGTTGTTAGAAAAGGCAGAGAAAGAATACGGGGCAGAGGTTTTGGAGAGAATAAGGAGGCTTGAAGAAAAGGGAGTGGAGCAATATGAGAAAAAAGCTAAGGGAATTATTGCATCAGCAGTACAAACCTATGCACTATCACAAGCCCAAGAAATTATGACTTCATCTGTTGTCTTACCAACAGAAGAAATCAAAGGAAGAATTATTGGAAAAGAGGGAAGAAACATTCGTGCTTTTGAAAAAGCAGCAGGAGTTGAGCTAATTGTTGACGAAACGCCTGGAATGGTAATTATTTCAAGCTTTAATCCAGTAAGACGAGAGATTGCTAAGATAACATTAGAAAAATTGTTAAGAGATGGCAGGATTCAACCAGCAAGAATAGAGCAAGAAATAGAAAAAGCAGAGGAAGAGATTAATAAGAAGATAAAAGAAGCAGGGGAGGCAGCAGTATACGAGGCAGGAGTATTGGACTTACCCGAAAAGTTAATACACCTACTGGGACGACTTCAATACAGAACAAGTTATGGTCAAAATGTATTAAGTCATTCTCTAGAAGTATCTCATTTAGCTAGCGCAATTGCTTCAGAAATTGGCTTAAATGCATCTCTTGCCAAAAAAGCAGGATTATTGCATGACATAGGAAAAGCCCTTGACTACAAGATAGAAGGGTCCCATACTGATATTGGTGGTAAGATTTTAGAGAAATTTAACATTGATCCCGCTATAATATCAGCAGTAAAGTCACATCACGAAGAATATCCTTACGAAAGTTTAGAAGCCATGGTTGTTCAAGCAGCTGATCAAATATCAGGGGCTAGACCAGGAGCAAGAAAAGATAGTATTGAAAACTATCTAAAGCGACTAGAGGACTTAGAAGACATTGCTAACTCCTTTAATGGGGTAGAGAAATCATTTGCTATACAAGGAGGTCGGGAATTAAGAATATTTGTAAAGCCAAAAGAGATAGATGATTTAACAGCACACAAGCTAGCGCGCGAAGTAGCTCAGAAAGTTCAAAATGAGCTAAAATATCCGGGAGAGATAAAGGTTGTGCTAATAAGAGAATCAAGAGTAATAGAGTATGCTAAATAAAGGTCGAAATAAAATATATAATAATATATACTAATATGACAAAAGAAGACATTATCGAAGCAATAGTTAAAAAAACAGCTATTACAAAAAAAGATGCTTCAGAAGCATTAGCTACAGTCCTAGAAGAAATCACAAAAACATTATCTAAAGGAGGAGATGTTACTCTAACTGGCTTTGGAACATTCAAAGTTGGTGCAAGAGCAGCAAGAGAAGGAAGGAACCCTAAGACAGGGGAAAAGATCAAAATCCCTGCAATGAACACACCAAAGTTTAAGGCAGGAAAAGGATTGAAAGACGCTGTTAGATAATACATTGAAGAAAAAGTGAGGCCACCAGTAAATGGTGGCTTTTTCTTTTGCTGAGATTTCACTAAAAATCATTGACAGGTTTTTTTAATGAGGTAAAATTAAAATAATAAAATATTAATTTAAACATATGAATAAAAATACATACTTTCTCGTCTCATTATTTTTCATAGCAACTATTTTCACATCTTTTTATTTTGTATCAGCTGCTACCGTAGGCACTCCTAACCCAGGACATTTGTGGTCAGAAATGCAATGTAGCGCTAATAGTGTTTGCATAGACACTTCATTAAATAGAGTAGGAATAGGAACAAACAATCCTAGTGAAAAACTAGAAGTAAATGGAAATGTAACAGCTGCAGCATATTACTATACATCAGATATTAGATTAAAAGATAATGTATCCTTTCTTGAAAATAGTTTATCTAAAATATTAAAACTAGAAGGTATTTCATATACCTTACAAAGCACCAAGGAAGACAAGCTTGGTTTTTCTGCTCAAGAGCTACAAAAGATATATCCTGAATTAGTTAAAGAGGGGAGCGATGGGTATTTGTCAATTGACGGAACAGGATTAATTGCTCCACTAGTTGAAGCAATCAAAGAACAGCAAGTAATGATTGAATCACAACAAAAAGAAATTAATGAATTGAAAAACATAATTAATAATTTGAAATAAAAATGGAAAACAAAAACATCTTATTAATCATCATCGTCGTACTAGTTATTGCTCTAGTAGGGCTATTTGTCTTTCTTAACTTAAATCAGCAGGAAGTTGAACAAGACAATCCCGAGGGACAACAAGCTGAATTTATACCTGAAGAGGATAATCCTGGTAGTAATGAAGTTATCATACCAGCACCCAAAAAACCAGAAGTAACTTATTCTAATGAATTCAACACCCTAATGTCCCAACTAAAAACATCAGAAGATATTGTAGATTTTGTTAATAATCGAATTAGATATGTTCCTAGAGATGGAAACCAAGCTGTATCAGCAGAAGATTTAGTTGAGAGTAATTCTGGGGGAGCACAAGATTTAACTGCATTTACCGCCTACGCTCTTCATATCAACGGATTCATTTCCTTTTCTTTTGTATATGAAGATCAAAGCAACAACAGATATTACGTTGTTGCTTTTCGTGATGCTGATCTACCCAAGTATATATATTTTGACAATTCTGGAGCTCATACAGTTCACCACGGTTGGTCATTTAGAGATTTAAAAACTAAAGAAGAAGAAAGACTAGGAATTAAGATATCAAGATATGGAACAGTGTCTCCAACATCATTAAAACTTGAGCCACTAGAGTGGATAGATAGCAAATAATTATTTAATAATATGTCAAAAAATAAAACAACAACAATTATTATATCTCTCTGTATAGCCCTAGGTTCATTCTTTTTTTCCTTCAATGTTAATGCTCAAAATGGGGCATTTATTGGCGACAAGCTTCAAGGCATTGAAAGATACCAAGGAGCAAAAGTTCCACAAGGTGATACATTTATGGTTCCAGCAGAGGGTTGCTCTAATAGCTGCTTTAGAATTCAAAACACTTCAGGTAAAGATCTCTTTATACCAACCAACAGTTGTTTAGAATGGGATCAATTTTTAGCAAATCTTCCTGAGGGAGTAACTATCCTAGGATGCTACACCTACTCATGGAAAACAGGTTCATACGGATCATGTAGTAATAGTTGTGGATCAGGAACACAATCAAGATCAGTTTGGTGTGAAAGAAGTGATGGCACCACAGTAGCTGATAGTAGTTGTGCTGGAACAAAACCAACAACATCTCAAAGCTGTACTGACGACAATGGGTGTACTTATTCATGGAAAACAGGTTCATACGGATCATGTAGCGCCAGTCCATACTGGGGTTCATACGGATCATGTAGCGCCAGTCCATACTGGGGTTCATACGGCGCATGTAACACTACTTGTGGATCAGGAACTCAATATAGAACTTGCTATGGAACATCAGGAACTCAATACAGAACTTGCTATGGAACATCAGGAACACAATCAAGATCAGTTTGGTGTGAAAGAAGTGATGGCACCACAGTAGCTGATAGCAGTTGTGCTGAAACAAAACCAACAACATCTCAAAGCTGTACTGCTTCTTGCTCAGGATCATCATCTCGAAGCTGTACTGCTTCTTGCTCAGGATCATCATCTCAAAGCTGTACTAATTATAGCGGCTGTACTTATTCATGGGTAACTGGATCATGGGGGGGGTGTAGTCTTTCTTGTGGTGGCGGAACTCAAACAAGAACCGTTACTTGTCAAAGAAGTGATGGCACCACAGTAGCTGATAGTAGTTGTGCTGGAACAAAACCAGCAACATCTCAAAGCTGCAACACTCATGCCTGCCCGCTATCAAATGGCTCTGCTTGTTCATTGAATAGCCAATGTGCAAGTGGCTATTGTTATAGAGATCAAGACGGGGATCGATATGCAGCAACATCTGGAACAAAGTATTGTCAAGCAAGCTCTTCCTTAGGTACCGATTGTTATGATTTGAATGCTAATGCAAGACCGGGACAAACTAATTATTTTACATCACAGAGGGGGGACGGGAGCTTTGATTATAATTGCGATGGCAGCACCTCATACCATGGTGGGTGTATTATGATTAACAAAGCAACATGTAGTATTGATACGACTTACACTGGCACATGTAGCACTAGTGGCAAATTATGTAGAACAGGATCAAGCACCCCATATGGACCGCTTTGTCAAAACCAATGCGGCAACTTTATAATGGAATGTAGTGAAGGGTGCAGATTTTATGCATGGTTAGACCCTAATGATTGTTCTAATCGTGGATACGAACAACCTATGCCCACATGGGGAAGAAGGTGTTTGACTGCTGGGGCACCTGGAGCAGGAGGCGCCGGTGGATTTAGCTCCGCTCAAGTATATAAACTTAATGGAGTAAGCGAGTGTCCTCTTTCTACTACCAGCTGTAGATAATTAATTTATAGAAAAATGCAAAAACACAATATATACATAATAATTTTTTTAGCAGTATTGGTTGTTTTATCTTCTATTGTTTTTTTAACAATAAAAAACAATCCTACCGAAGATATAATAAAAAATAATCAGCAGTTAGATTCTATTCAAGATGAGTTAGAAGTTCAAAATACAGGATATCAAAGATCTTATTCTATTGATGATCTTTTAAATCAGACAGAGGATCTCTTGGATTACTCATATTATTTAGCTTCAGAAATAAGGACTGAAAATACAACACAGCATTTATTAAAAATTGTAGAACTTAGAAATGATATAGCTTATCTAAAAGCAGATTATTTTAAAGAAGAAATTACTGATGAAAGTTTAATTCAAGAAACAGAAGAACTTTTAATAGACGTTAATAACCTTATAAATAAAGTTAAATTAGAATGGGAAGAAACGCCACTAGATAAAGAAAGTTATAAAAAAACAAAATGAAAAAAATAAATATCTTCTCGTCTCATTATTTCTCATAGCAACTGTTTTTACTTCTTTCTATTTCGTTTCTGCAGCAACATATGTAGATTAAGATAGCGTTGTATACACTTTAAAACAAAAAAAGAGGCTGGTATGATAGTTAGTAATAAGAATAACTAAATACAGCCTCTATGCATAAGAATAGCAGATTACTGCCCTTCATGAGAAGGGCTCTGTATCGGACTTGGGTCGATGGCGTATCCGTCACCGATTTGATCCTGGAATACAAGATCACAAGAAAGACGGTATACAAGGTTTTGGAAAGAGCCCGACTCCAAGACTTCGAGAATCATCTTTCGGTCAATTTAAGATTCAGAACAATTGAGTACGGATTAAGGAAATTAAGAAAAACAGCCGAGAAGCTACAGAAAAGAATTGATCGAGAGAATATTAAAAGATACGAGAAAGAGTATCCGGGCGAGATGGTGCATTTTGATACGAAACGATTGCCTCTCCTTTCAGGAGAAGCGATTAGAGACAAACGAGAGCATCTTCACGTGGCAATTGATGATTTCTCTCGATATCTTGTTGCGGATATCTTTCCTGATAAAGGACAATACAGTTCAGCGATGCATTTAGAAGAAGTGATTGAGACGGCTCCGTTCAATACTGAAATAGCCTACTCGGATAATGGATCCTGCTATCGAGGAAGAAAAGATCACGCTTTCGTTGAAAAATGTAATATAAATGGAATCGGACAATCTTTCACTAAACCCAGACATCCTTGGACTAATGGCAAGGCTGAGCGAGTCATTCAGACAATCATAAAAGAATGGCACATTAGAGATAGATTCAATACTAGAGAAGAAAGAAGAAAAGCTCTTCAAGAATATGTTATACATTACAATTTAGAAAGAAGACACAGCGGAATTAAAGGGCTGACTCCTGTCGAGAGAATCGGCTCATATTATGCCAGCCAAATGTGTATACAACGCTTGACTAATTAACATCTGGTGGACTTCTACGCCTAGTAGTAGCAGTGCCTGGTATCGCTACTTGTATTCGAGCAATGCCAATGTCTACCGCTTCAACACCGATCAAGGCTTCGGGTTGTCTGTCCGCTGTCTCCGGAACTAATGTAATAGCTTCCACATCTTTTTGCTAAATTTGACAATATTTGATTAGTAATATAATTAAGATACAAGATAATTGAGATGGGAAGAGTGGAAGCTTGAATCTTTGCACTTTCCGATCTTCAAAAATGTTAATGTTATATCTAACCTCTTCTGACACTTTCTAGATGAAATAATTCTAACATTTCTGCTGGAGTTTTTCCATTAAGTGAACAATGTTCTAAATTATTATAGTCTTCATTCCAATTTCTAATCTTACGATCTAAGTCTTGAATGTTCCTGAAGATATTTCTATCGTAGAATCTTTGATCTTCACGATGACTTCTTTCAACACATCCGTTCTGCGCTGGCCTACCTGGATCAATTAAGTAATGGACCATGCCGTTTTCAAAACAGAAAACATCTAAAGGGTGAATCGTTTTTACCGTCATATCACTCCGCTTATTGCACCCCACATAGTAATTAGTGAAGATAGAATGGTTGTCTGTCTTCACTCCAGTTATCTTGTATTTAAATCTATTGATGACATCTTTTAAGAACTCTAATGAATTGAAGGCAGATTGTTCATCAAATATTCGTAGATATCTCCATCGTGAAGCAGTATCAATCGCGGTATACTGGAAATACTTTCGTCCATTAACGCTTCCGGGCACATATTTAACATCAATTTCAATCAATTCGCCTGGCTTCCTTTCCGCTTTAATGTATTTGTATTTGATTTTCTTAATTCTGTACTTTCTAACCAGTCCTTCATCTTTCAGTATCTTTCCCACCGTACTTACAGGAATATTCAATCCCTGCTTCTCAAGTCTCCAATGTAACTTCTTAGCACAAAGTCCAGTTTCCTTTCTTAAATCAATTACTCTTTCTTTAATTCTAATCGGCGTTTCATTTCTTTGAGTCTTCGGCTTAGTCGACCTCGGCTCTAGGGCCTCTATTCCACCACCCCTGAAAGCTTTAAGCCATCGCTTAAGGATACTTTCACTGTAGGGGCAGACATTGGCTAAATTAACAATCGTTACCTCTTTTCTTATTATTGGGCTGATCCATCTCAACCGCTCTTCTTTTATGTTTTTTGACATTTTAATACTCATTTAATAATTATATCAAAAGTGTCAAAAGTGTTTAGACATTACCATAATTATTTGACCAAAGAACTTCTCTTTGTTAGAATACAAATATGAATTCTAACGAATTAAGGAGACATTTTCTTGATTTTTTTGAGAGTAAGGGGCATAAAACAGTGCCTTCTTCTTCTCTTTTGCCAACTGATCCTAGTGTCTTATTTACCACTGCTGGAATGCAACAGTTTTCTCCTTATTTAGCAGGCAAGAAAGATGTTATTGCTGATTTTGGTAATAGACACTTAGCAAGCTGTCAAAAATGTTTTAGAACTGATGATATTGAAGAAATAGGAGACGATACGCATCATACTTTTTTTGAAATGCTTGGAAATTGGTCAATAGGTCAAGATGATTCAGGGTATTTTAAAGAAGGGGCAATTGATTATGCTCTAGAATTTTTAGAAAGTATTGGTCTTGATAAGTCAAGAATGAACATTACTGTCTTTAGCGGAAATGAAGTTGTTCCTAAAGACGAGGAAGCAATTAATCTTTGGAAAAAAAGAGGAATCACTAGCATTAAAGAGTGTGATTCAAAAGATAACTTTTGGGGGCCAGTGGCAGAAACAGGACCATGCGGACCATGCTCAGAGATTCATTATGACAGGGGCGAATCATTTGGTTGTGGCAGGAGTGATTGTGGGCCTAATTGTGATTATTGCAAAAGATATGTTGAGATATGGAATCTTGTCTTTATGCAATATTTTAAAAATGAAGCAGGAGAATATGAGCTACTTAATCAGACAAACATTGATACTGGGATTGGTTTTGAAAGATTACTTTCAATTATTCAGGGCAAAAACTCTGCATATGAAACGGACTTATTTTCCGATGTTATTTCTAGGATAGATAATAAAGAAAATGAAATTGCTTGTAGGATTATCGCCGATCATATTAGGGGAATAGTTTTTCTTGCAGACGCAGGAGTTGTTCCATCAAACATGGGACAAGGATATATTTTGCGAAGATTGATTAGAAGAACAATTAGATATGGTAGGATGTTAGAATTACAAAAAGATTTTTGGATTCCTTTAGTTAAAATTACTATAGATAAATACAAAGATGTTTATAAAGACATAGAAAGAGAGGAAACATATGAAATTATTAAAAAAGAAGAAGAAAAGTTTTCTTTGACGCTAGACAGGGGTCTTAAGATTATTAATTCAATTGAAAATGATATTTCAGGAAAAGAGGCATTTGATATATACCAAAGCTATGGCTTTCCTTTAGAAATGATTAAGGAAGAATTATCAAAAAAGAATTTATCATTAAACGAAAAAGAATTTCAAGAAGAATTAAAGAAACATCAAGAATTGTCTAGGGCTGGAGCGGAAAAGAAGTTTTGTGGTGGTAGTAATCCATATTTACATACCGCTACGCATTTGCTACACTCAGCATTGAGGAAGGTCTTAGGTGAGGGTGTTCAGCAAATGGGTTCAGACATTAATGATGAAAGATTGAGATTTGATTTTTCTTTTGAAAGAAAGTTGACAAATGAAGAGATAAAAGAAGTAGAGGATTTAATTAATTTAAAAATTAAAGAGGGACTAGTTCTTAAGAAAGAAAAAATGTCATTAAATGAAGCATTATCATCTGGAGCATTATCTTTTTTCAAAGAAAGATATCCTGAAGAAGTGAGCGTGTGGACGATATATAATAAGGATAGTGGAGAGATTTTTTCAAAAGAAATTTGTGGAGGAGAGCATATAGAAAATTTATCATTACTAGAATCATTTAAAATAATTAAAGAAGAGAGTTCAAGTAGAGGAGTAAGAAGAATTAAAGCAATATGTCAAGGAAAATATACGATATAATTCCAAACGAAAGAGCAGAAAAAAAAGAAACTTTTTGCTATAAAGAGAAACCCAAAAAGAATAAAAACCCTTTTATTTTTATTTCTTTCTTTGTCGTTGTCGCCTTGCTGGGAGTTTTTTTCTTTGTTCAGGGCAAAGCAGAGGTTAGTATATATCCTAATATAGAGGAGGTTTCACTTACTTCTTTGGTAAGCATTGATGTTTCAGAGGCGTTGATTGATTTTGATAATTTAGTTTTGCCAGGCATTATATTTTCTGATACTAAGGAAGCAACAGAAAGTTATTTATCAACTGGAACTGATTCAAAAACAAAAAGAGCTACTGGAGTGATAAGGGTTTATAATAAAATAAGTCCTGCTAAAAACCAATCATTAGTTAAAAATACAAGATTTTTATCTGTCCCTGGAGAATTAACTTATAGATCTGATGAAGCATTTACCATTCCTGCTAATGGATATGTTGATATAGCTGTGACTGCGGACAAAGCAGGAACAGAATATAATATTAATTCAGCAACATTTTCTATTCCAGGACTTGTTGGAACAAATATTTATTCAAGTATTTATGCTGAAACAATTTCTCCATTAGAAGGGGGAGAAGATTCACAAGTTAAAATAGTTACTGTTGGTGATATTTCATCATCAAAGGAAAGTTTTGAGAAAAAATACGGTGAGATAGCTAGGGAAGAATTAATAAATTCTATCCCTGAGAGTTTTATGTATATTCCTGAAAACATAACTTTAGAAGTAGAAGATGTTTATGTTAATGCTCCAGCTGGCGCCGAGGTAGAGAGCTTTAGTGTTTCTGGAAAAATTAATAGTAAGGTGACTGCCTTTAGAAAAGATGATTTAATTAAAGTGGGTGAGAAATTAATTAATAATGAAATATTTGATAGTTTTAAAATAGTTCCTGATAGTATTTTATGTGAAATTGAAGAATATAAGGTTGTCGGAGGAAAGATTGAATTAAGCATTGTTTTCACCGCAAAAACATATTCATTGCCCGAAGAAGAATTGTTAAGAAATGGACTATTGAATAATAGTAAAATTCACTCTGCCTCTTTACTTGAAAATATGGCAGAAATAAGTAAGGTTGAAATTGATATTTTTCCATTCTGGAGATCAACACTACCTTCAAAAACGGAAAGTGTGGAAATAAAATTAAAGTTTGATTAATCTCTTGACCAAACGCAAAAGTTTTGCTATTGTTCTAGTATCTTTTACATGAATAAAAAAGAAGACAAGATAAAAAAGAATGGAGTTGTGACAGAAAGTCTGCCCGATGGATTTTTTAGAGTTCTACTTGAAGACGAGTCAGAAATACTGGCTCATTTAGGTGGGAAGTTAAGAGTTCATAGGATAAGGATATTAACAGGCGATAAAGTTACTGTTGAAATGACTCCATATGACCCTAGAAGGGGAAGAATAACATTTAGAAACAAATGAAAGTTAAACCATCAGTTAAGAAAATTTGTAGAGATTGTAAAATCGTCCGCAGAGAAGGACGTGTTTATGTTATATGCAAGAAAAATGCTAAACACAAACAAAGACAAGGTGCTTAATTAAATATATTATGGCAAGAATAATTGGAGTAAATATTCCAGATGAAAAAAGAATAGATATTGGATTGACATACATTTACGGAGTAGGTCCATCTTTAGCTAAAAAAATATTACAAGGAGCTAATATCTCAGCAGAAAAGAAAGTAAAGGATTTGACTAAAGAAGACATTAATACCCTTAAAGAATATATTGAGAAGAATTATAAGGTGGAAGGAGATTTAAGAAGAGACCTTATGGTTAATATTAAAAGATTAAAAGACATTAATTCATGGAGAGGTTCTAGGCATGCTAAGAAGTTGCCTGTGAGAGGTCAAACAACAAGAATTAATAGTAGAACAGCAAGAGGTAATGTTAGAAAAACAGTTGGTTCAGGAAGAAAGGGAGCCCCTGCACCTAAATAGAAAATAATATGGGAAAAAAACACGTAATCAAAAAAACTGAAGAAGAGATGATCAAGGAGGGCGAACAGTTAGAAAAAGCCCTAAGCAAGGAACCAAAAGTTTCAAAAGTTACTGCAGTTAAAGAAGGAAAAATATACATATTCAGTTCATACAATAATACAATAGTTACATTGACAGACACAGTTGGTAATGTTTTGGCTAGTAAGTCAGCAGGCAAGCTTGGGTTTAAGGGTTCAAAAAAATCAACTCCTTTTGCTGCTTCTAAAATAGCAGAGACATTAGGAGCTGTTGCAGAAAAAATGGGAATTAAGAAATTTAATGTGGTAGTAAAAGGTATTGGCTCAGGAAGAGAATCAGCATTAAGATCAATTGCTAACCAAGGATTTGAAATATCTTCAATAAAAGATGTTACACCAGTTCCTCATAATGGTTGCAGACCTAAGAAGCCAAGAAGGTTATAATTTTTAAAATATGAAACAATCAAAGTGTAAAATTTGTAGAAGATTAGGCGAAAAACTTTTCTTAAAAGGAGAAAAGTGTTTATCTGCTAAGTGCGCCATGATAAAGAGGCCTTTTCCGCCTGGACAAAAAGCTAAAAAGAGAAGAACAAATTTGACAGAATATGGTCGTGAAATTAAAGAAAAGCAAAAGCTAAAGAAGTGGTATAATGTTTCAGAAATGCAATTCAAGAAGTATGTTTACGAGGTAATGGAAAACAAGTCATCAGAGGTAGATGTTGCTTCTCAATTAATTGGTAAGCTTGAAAGCAGATTAGACAATGTGGTATTCAGATTAGGATGGGCCAAGTCAAGAGCACAATCAAGATTATTAGTTACACACGGACATTTCTTAGTTAATGGAAAAAGGATAGACATTCCATCATACAGAGTTTCTATTGGAGATGTAATTTCAATAAGGGAAGGATCAAAAGAGACAGAAGTTTTAAAAACACTACCAGAGACAATGAAGAAATATCAAGTTCCTCAATGGCTTGCTTATAACTCTGAAAAAATAGAGGGTAAGTTATCTAGATTTCCATTGTCTGAAGATGTACAATTACCATCAGAAGTATCAACAATCTTTGAGCACTACTCAAGGTAATAATTAATTATTAAAAAAATATGATCTCATTACCAACTTCAATAAAAACAAAAAACATATCTAATAATAATTCTATTTTTGAAATAGAGTCACTTTATCCTGGATATGGAATTACTTTAGGTAATGCAATAAGAAGAATCCTTTTATCATCCTTAGCTGGAGCTGCAATTACGGAAGTTAAGATCAAGAATGCTCCTCACGAATTCGCAACATTAAAAGGCGTTAAAGAAGATGTATTGCACATCTTGATGAATATTAAACAATTAAGATTTAAAACATTTACAGAGGATCCACAAATAGCAACATTAGTTGTAAAGGGTGAGAAAGAGGTAACTGGTAAAGATTTTGAATTGCCAGCCGATTTAAAGTTAGCGAATCCTGAATTAAAAATTGCTACAATTACTGAAAAAGGAACTCAATTAGAGATTGAAATTAAAGTTGAAAAAGGATTAGGTTATGTTTTTGAAGACAAAGAAGTAAAAAGAAGTGTTGGGGTTATTGGATTGGATGCAATATTTACACCGATTAAAAAAGTTAACTATGTTGTTGAAAATATGAGAGTTGGAAAGAGGACTGATTTTGATAAACTTTCATTAGAAATAGAGACAGACGGAACTATTACACCGGAAGAAGCTTTGAGTCAGTCATTAAATATTTTGTTATCACAGATTCAATATATTTCAGAGAATATAGTAGTTGCAGAGAAAAAAGAAACAAAGAAGAAAAAATAAGTATGAAAAAGTTACAAAAAGGAAGAAAATTTAATAGGGAAAGAGACCAAAGGAGAGCGCTTCTTAAAACGCTAGCGGTTTCTTTGTTATTAAAAGAGAAAATCAAAACAACAGAAGCAAAAGCAAAAGAGCTTTCTCCTTTTGTTCAAAGAAAAATCACCAGAGCTAAAAAAGGAGACCTTTCTGCAAGAAGATATTTATTAACATTGTTCCCTGAGAGAGTGGTTAAAAAATTAATTAATGACTTGGGCGTAAGGTATAAAGATAGGCAAGGTGGATATACAAGAGTAGTTAAATTAGGACAAAGAAAAAGCGATAGTGCTAAAATGGCTATCATTGAATTAGTTTAATATTATGAAAAACGAGACAAAAAAAGAAGTAATTAGAATAGACGCGAAAGACAAGACACTGGGTAGATTGGCTACTGAGATTGCTTTAATATTGCAAGGGAAAAATCACCCTGACTATGCGCCAAATAAAGAACCGAATAATGTTGTTATTATTTCTAATGCAAAAAGAATGAAGATTACGGGAAATAAAATGGAAGACAAGACATATTTCAGACATTCTGGATATATTGGAAATGATAAACATATTCCTATGTCTAAGATTTTTGAAAAAAATCCAGGAGATATTTTAAGGCATGCAGTTAATGGAATGTTACCTAAAAATAGATTGAGAGCAAAACACATGAAGAGATTAAAATTTGATTAATTATGACAAAAGAAGAAGAAAAAATAGAAGAAGTTGAAGAAGTTACTTCATTAATCATAGATGATGATGACTTTGTAATAAATGAAGATGATTTTAAAGATTTAGGAGACAAGTATTTTGAAGGAACGGGAAGAAGGAAAACATCTGTTGCTAGAGTCCGTCTATACACAAAAGGCGATAAAGATATTGTAGTTAACGAGGTTGATTATAAAGAATATTTTAAAATAGCTGATCATCAATCAATTATTCTTGATTCACTTGAAAAAATGAAGTCAATGGGTAGGTTTAGAGTGGTGGCCACTGTTAAGGGTGGAGGAGTTCATTCTCAAGCAGAAGCTATAAGACATGGAATAGCAAGAGCATTAGTTGTATTTAATCCTGATTACAGAAAGAGATTAAGAAAAGCTAATTTCCTAACTAGGGACTCAAGAATGAAAGAGAGAAAGAAGTTTGGACTTAAAAGAGCAAGAAAAGCTCCACAGTGGAGTAAGAGATAATAAAGACCTCCTTTACAAAAGGAGGTTTTTTTATGGAATTAATTTTTTTGTTTCAAGAAAATTATTGTCATTTAAGATATAAAGATTTTTAGTATTTCCATTAAAAAATATGTTTGAAGTATTGTTCTTATTTAAGCTAAAAATATTAAGATTATCTCTATTATCAATTTCACTTATGTGTAATTCACCATCAAGTGTGAAAACAAAATAATCACCATTAAGCCACTTAATATTATCTACTTTTCTATTAAAAGTTTTGATATTAATTATTGAATACGCATCTTCAAAGAATGGTGACTCATACCTCTTTAAAGGCATTAGCCATACATTATGGTTATCGTAAAATAATATTTTATTAAAAAAAGATGTATATTTTAATTCTTCTTGAGAGTTAATTTTATTCTCAAAATTATTATTTTCTCTATTCAGGAAATAAAGGTTTTGATTGTTTTCTATAATAAATAATTCTTTTTCAATAAACATTATTTGATAATTATAATTCTCATTATAATTCTCAAAAGAATATAGCAACTCTTCTGTTCTTGTTAGGTCATATATCTTGACTACATCATTTCCCCTTAGAGCAATTATAGAATTATTTTCTACTGTAAAGGCGTCTACTTTGTCTCTTGATATTAATTTAGGAGAATCTTCTTTGGGATCAATTTCGTATATTGAATTATTGAACTGATAAACTATTTTATTGTTTATATTATTTATATCTTTAGTATCAATATTAAATGACCTTATTAGTTTGGTTTTCTTATTTTCAATATCTAGTAAATAATATAGTCCAGTGCTTGTTTTTATGATTATATTTTCATTTGATAGAAAAGATATGTTTTCTATATTATCAGGGGAGTATGTTGAGTTTAGAATCTTATTTATTCCACTTGGTCTATATAGAAATAATTCATTCAAATTATTTAAAAAGATTATCTGGTTGTCATTGGGATAAAAAGAAGAAATATTATTTTCTATAATATCAAAGTCAATATTTTCATTAAATAAAATAATATATTTTGCCTCTGTTACTTTTTTACTTTCTATTTCAAGGTTTTTTTCCCAGAAATGATATCCCTCTTTTTCAATTCTTATATTATAATTTTCAGGTAAAAGATTTTGAATTAAAATATCTCTAGTAAAAAAAGAAGTTTTATTAATGTATTCGTCATTTATATATAAATCTGCTTCTTCGGGAAATGCTTTAATATATATTCCACCAGTTTCAACAAATTGAAATTTTTTAATATCAAACCTATATCCCTGTGAATACATAATTATAGAAGGCCCTATTATTAGAAATATTGCGACCATCGCAAAAAAGAATATTGTGCGTTGATTTTTGTTCATATATTAATTATATACATTAAAAATGCGCTCTTGCCAATCATCCTTTTATTGTATAGAATGGACTTATGAAGATAGGAATTGATTTAGGAACTAAAAATTCTCTTGTATTTGTCCCCAATAAAGGGGTTGTTTTGAGTGAACCATCAGTTGTTTCAGTGTCATTAGAAGAAAATAAAATACTTGCAGTTGGCAAGGATGCAAAAGAAATGATAGGAAGGACTCCAGAAACTATACAAGTTTTTAGACCATTAAAAGATGGTGTTATTGCCGATTATAGGATAACTCAAGCGATGATTAAGTATTTCATTAATAAGGTGAATACGGGCTTCTTCAAATTTTTAAAGCCAGAACTTTTAATTGGCGTTCCAGCAGGAATTACTTCAACAGAAAAAAGGGCAGTTATTGAATCGGGAATGCAGGCCGGGGCAAAAGAGGTCTTTGTAGCAAAGGAGCCAATTCTTTCTGCTATTGGAGCAGGCATACCAATCAACTCTTCTTCTGGTCATTTAATTGTTGATATTGGGGGAGGCACTGCTGAAGTTGCTGTTATATCTCTAGGAGGAGTTGTTTCTGCACAATCTTTAAGAATTGCAGGCGATGTTTTAGATACCTCTATATCAGAATACATTAAAAATAAATATAACTTAGCTATTGGAGAACAAACAGCAGAAGCGATTAAAATGAAAATAGGAACTGCAATGACAGAAAAGGAACCTAAATATATGGAAATAAGAGGAAGAGATCTTGCTTTAGGGCTTCCTAAAACATTAAAGATTTCATCCAACGAGATTTGTGAAGCAATTAGCGAACCACTCTCAGAAATTATCCAATGCGTTAAAAATGTTTTAAGAGAAACTCCTCCAGAACTTTCAGCTGACATTATGGACAAGGGAATGGTTGTTGCTGGTGGAGGAGCTTGCTTGAGAAATATTGCAACACTACTTTCTAAATCAACTGGCGTTCCATGTTTCGTTGCTGAAGATCCTTTAAGTTGTGTTGCTAGGGGAACCGGAGCTGTTTTAGATAACCTGGATTTATATAAGAAAAGTATAATGTCAAAGAAATAATATGGCAGAAGAAGCGCTTTTAATAAATGGTGGTAAAAAACTAAGTGGAGAAATTGAAGTGATGGGTTCTAAGAACGCCTCTTTTGGAGTTTTAATTTCAACTCTTTTAACTGATGATGATTGTGTAATTGACAATATTCCTTTAATAGAAGATGTTTTCAGATTGTTAGACATTTTTGAAAGTATGAATGTTAAGGTTGAATGGATTTCTAAAAGAAAAGTAAAAATCAATGCTAGAAACATTAATCCTAATAAAATCAATAAAGATTTAGTTTTAAGATTTAGGGGCTCTGTCCTTTTGTTTGGAGCGCTTCTTGCAAGATTTGGCAAGGTTTCATTGCCTCAGCCAGGGGGCTGTGTAATTGGAGTTAGACCAATTGATACACATATGGATGCATTCTCTCAACTTGGAGCAACTATAAAGGAAAAAAAGAAGGATTTTAAAATAATTATGCCCCAAGAGATTAAGGACAATGTTATTATTTTAGATGAATTGTCTGTAACGGCTACATCTAACATAATGTTATTTTCAAGCTTGCTAGATGAACAAATTACATTAAAAGTTGCTGATGGTGATTATCAAAATCAGGAGCTTGCTAGAGTGCTTAAAAAAATGGGAGTTAAAATTAGTGGGGCTGGTTGTCACACTTTAAAAATAAAAGGAAGAAAAAAATTAAAAGGATTTAAGCACTCCTTAATGTATGATCCAACTGAGGCCGGAACATTTATTATTATGGCATTAGTTGTAAAAGGAGATATTACAGTTAAAAATGTAGAGTATCCTTTTCTAGAATATGCATTAAAAAAGCTTGAGGATTATGGTGCTAATTTTGAAATTATTAAAAGAAAAGGCGATTTAGTTGATGTTAGGGTTTTACCATCTAAAAATATGAAGATTAGAAAAATACAAGCACTTCCTTTTCCCGGCTTTCCACCTGACTTGCTTTCTGTAGTTGGTGTTTTGGCAACACAAACAAAAGGAACAACGCTTATCCATGATCCGCTATACGAAGGAAGATTAAGATATATGGATGGTTTAACTAAAATGGGAGCAGATATATTTTTCTCTGACCCACACAGAGCACTAATTAATGGAGTTAAAAAATTATATGGTGCCGATATGGGATCATTTGATTTAAGAGGAGGGGCATCATTGATTATTGCTGGATTAATTGCCGAAGGTCAGACCATTATTAGAAATATTTATCAGGTTGATAGGGGGTATGAAAAAATTGAAGAAAGGTTAAAAAAGTTAGGTGCTGATATAGAAAGAATAAAATGATAATTGGAAATGAAAAGAAAATAGAAATATTAAGGCAAATTATTAAAAATGATAGTATTCCTCATGCAATGATTTTTTCAGGCCCAGAGATGATTGGCAAGAAAAAAATTGCAATAGAGTTTATTAAAAATATATTTTGTAAAGAATTATGTAATGAGTGTTATTTTTGTAAATCAATTGAGTGCAACCCAGATATTAATATTATTTCTCCCGTAGATGGTAATATAGAGATTGAAGAAATAAGAAAAGCTAAAGAAAGATTATCTTTAAAATCCTATCATAATAAAATAAAAGCATTGATAATTGACGATAGTCATTTAATGAAAAAAGATGCTCAAAACGCCCTCCTTAAAATGTTAGAAGAACCAAAGGGAGATGCATTAATTATTTTTATCACCTCATTTCCAGAAATGATTTTGAAAACAATAAGATCAAGGTCTCAAGAAGTTAAGTTCTCCCTGATAAGCAAAGAAGAAATTGAAAATTATTTAATTTCAATTGGATCTAATGAGGAGAGGGCCAAAGAAATATCTTTAATGTCGTCAGGGCAAATTGGCAAAGCAATTAATTTCTTTAAAGATAAGAATAAGATTGATTTCTTTAATAATTCAATTGAAGATATAATATTTCTTTCTTCGTCAAGCATGTCAAAAAGATTTCAATATGCAGAGAAGTTAAAAGATGATAAAATAAAGATGTTAGAAATATTGGATGTTTGGGAGAGATTTCTAAGAAAAGAAATTTTATTGAAAGTTTTTAATTATAAAAGTAGAATGAATAATTATTCTCTTAAAAAAACAAAAGAAGTCATAGATGAGTTAGAAAAAATAAAATATATAATAGAAAGTAGCAATGTTAATAAAAGAATAGCTTTTGAAAGCTTATTAATAAAATTATAAAAAATATGTATCAACAAATTATAGACAACATAAAGCCCGAAATGGAAAAAGTAATTGACTTTACAACTAAGAAGTTGGGTAGCTTTAGGACCGGTAGGGCATCTCCTGCTTTAGTAGAAAACATTCAAGTTGATTGTTTTGGGCAGGTAATGCCAATATCTCAATTAGGATCAATATCTGTTCCAAGTGCAAGACAATTAAGCATTCAACCATGGGATGTAACTTATCTTCCAATGATTGAAAAAGCAATTCTAAATGAAGCATCAGGGCTTTCTCCTGCAACTGTTGGCGAATCAATTATGATTAATTTACCTCAGATGTCAGAAGAGCTGAGAAAAGAAATTATTAAAGCGGTTTCTCAAGTTAATGATGACGCTAAAAGGACTATAAGAAAATATAGAGATGAAGCATGGAGCGAAATACAAGACAAGACAAAAGAGGGCTTAATTAGAGAAGACGATAAGTTTAAAGGAAAAGATAAGCTACAAGAGCTAGTTGATAGTTATAATAAAAAGATAGACGAATTAATTGATCGTAAGAAAAAAGAAATAGAAGGATAATATGTTTTTAATTGATTTAATTGTATTTTTCTTAATATTAGGAATAGTTATACTTGTTCATGAATTTGGACATTTTATAGCTGCAAAAAAAACAGGCGTTCCTGTTAATGAATTTGGAATAGGTTTTCCTCCTAAGATATGGAAAAAGAAAAAAGGAGAAACAGAATATTTTATTGGAGCAATTCCTTTTGGAGGATTATGCGCCCTAGATGGAGAAAATGATGAAAATGAATCAATCTATGATTCTAAAAAAACATGGCAAAAGATCTGGATTTGTAGCGGAGGGATTATAATGAATATTTTGTTTGCTTCTTTGTTGTTTTATTTTTTAATTGGATTTTCTGGTTTTAATTTTACTCAAGGATTAATGTTTGACGATTATAAGTTTCCTTTTGGAAGTCAATCTAATTATCCAGCAATTGTAAGCATACAAGATAATTCTCCTGCACATAATTCAGGACTAGAAAGAGGGGATTATATAATCTCAATTAATGGAGAAAAGTTTGATGATTTTCAATTAGCTATTGATGAAAATAAGGGAAATGAAATTATTCTAAACACTGGCGGTGGAAAAGAAATAAGCATTACTCCGAGAGTTGATTCTCCCGAAGGAGAGGGTCCACTTGGGGTTGGTCTAAGAAATATTGCAATAGTTGACTACGATGGTTTTATTAATAAATCACTGGTGGGATTTTTGCATTCTTATAATATAATGGATTATTCTTTCTCAGCTATTGGTAATATATTTTTATATGCTTTCAAGAATAATTCTCCAGAAATAATTGGACAGTCATTGGCTGGTCCTGTGGGTATTTTTGCAATTACAAAGATGACATTGTCGCAAGGTTTTTATGAAATTATTAATTTAATTGCAGTTCTTTCTATTGCTGTTGGAATTACAAACTTACTTCCAATTCCAGCAATGGATGGGGCAAAAATCATATTCACATTTTTAGAAAGAATTAATAGTAGAATTTTCTCTAAAAAATTACAGGTTAGAATAGAATCATATGGTTTCATATTTTTAATTTTATTAGCATTTGTTTTAATTATTAAGGACTTTATTCAGTTTAAGGATATAATATTTAAATAATATGAAGCAGTCAGAATTATTTACTAAAACAATTAAAGAGAACCCAAAGGATGAGAAAAGTATTAATGCTCAACTTTTAATTAGGGCTGGCTTTATAGATAAACTTGGGGCAGGTATTTATTCTTATTTACCATTGGGATTAATGGTGATTGAAAATATAAAAAATATTGTGAGAGAGGAGATGAATAATATCGGTGGCCAAGAAATTTTAATGCCATCACTTCATCCTAAAGAAAATTGGGAAATTACGGGTAGGTGGGGAGTTGAGGAGATGTATAAAATAAAAGATGAGAATTTGGGACTTGGCTGGACACATGAGGAAATTATCACACCGCTTGTAAAAAAGCATGCAACATCTCTACCTAAATATATTTATCAAATACAAGTAAAGTTTAGGAATGAACCAAGAGCAAAATCTGGACTTCTAAGAGGTAGAGAATTTTTAATGAAAGATCTTTATTCTTTTCACACAAGCGATGATGATTTAAATGATTATTATGAAAAAGTAAAAGAAGCATATTTTAAAATATATGATAGATGTGGTTTGAAAGATAAAACATTTTTAACTGTTGCTAGTGGCGGAGAATTTTCTTCTTCAATTTCTCATGAATTTCAAACAATTACCGATTCAGGAGAAGATGATATTTATATTTGTAAAAATTGTGGAGTTTCTTTTAATAAAGAAATATTTGATTCTAAATGTGATTGTGGGTCAACTGAATTTGAAGAGAAAAAATCTATTGAAGTTGGTAATATTTTCAAGCTGGGAGAAAAATATTCAAAACCTTTTAATATGGACAATATCATAATGGGTTGTTATGGACTGGGCATCACAAGAGTAATGGGATCAATTGTAGAAGTTTTTAATGATGATAAGGGAATTATTTGGCCAAAAGAAGTTGCACCATTTAATGTTCATTTGCTTGAGTTAGATACCGATGCAAGCGAGATATATAATGATTTACAAAAAAATGGAATTAAAGTATTGTATGACAATAGAGACAAGAGTGCTGGTGAAAAGTTAAGTGACTGCGATTTAATGGGCATTCCCATGAGAATTATTTTAAGTAAAAAAACATTAGAAAAAGATTGTGTGGAAGTTAAAAAAAGAAATGAAGATAAATTAGAATTAGTAGAGATTAAAAGATTAATTGAATTTATAAAAAATGAACTTTAAAGAAATATTAGGAGGATTATCTCAAGACATTGCAATTGATTTAGGGACTGCAAACTGCTTAGTTTATGTTAGGGGCAGAGGAATAATTTTATCAGAACCATCAGTCGTTGCTCTAAATAAAAAAACAGGACAAGTTCTTGCGATAGGAAGAGAGGCAGAAAAAATGGTTGGAAAAACTCCAGCACACATTATTGCAATTAGACCGCTAGTTAATGGTGTAATATCTGACTTTGAAGTCACGGAACAAATGCTAAGATACTTAATTGACAGAGCAAGGCATGACAAGTTTACATTATTAAAACCAAGAGTAATTGTTGGTATTCCATCGGGCGTTACAGAAGTAGAAAAGAAGGCAGTAAAAGATGCTACTAAATCAGCGGGAGCAAGAGAAGTTTTTTTAATTGAAGAACCAATGGCCGCTTCAATTGGAGCAAGAATGTCGGTTCAAGATCCATCTGGAAACTTTATAGTTGATATTGGAGGTGGAACAGCAGAAATTGCTGTAATATCTTTAGGTGGGATAGTTGTTGCAAAAAGTTTAAGAATTGCAGGAGATAGATTAAACAATGACATTATTCAATTTGCTCAAGAGAAATATAAATTATTGATTGGAGTAAGGACTGCAGAAAAAATTAAAATAAATATTGGTGCAGTTTACTTTGAAAAAGAACCAACTAAAAGTGATAACAAAAATATGCCGATGAGAGGTAGAAATTTAGTTACTGGACTTCCAGAAGAAGTAATTATTTCTCAAACAGATGTTAAGCGTGCACTAGAAAAATCAGCCAATCAAATTGTTACTGAAATTAAAAATACGATAGAAATTACGCCACCAGAATTACTTGCTGATATTATGAAAAAAGGAATTGCTTTAGCTGGTGGAGGGGCTCAATTAAGAGGCCTTGCTGAGTTAATAGTTAAAGAAACAAATATACCAACTTATATCATTGAGGATCCTATGACTGCCGTTGCGAGAGGGGCAGGAATGGTGTTAGAAAACCTTGATGAATTTCATGATGTTCTAATTGAAACCGAAGAGCTACAAGCACCAAAATAATCAACATTATTTTGACTTGACATTATTTTTTAATCTGCTAAATTAATAGAGCATGATAAATAATAAAAGACACAAAATAGTTAAGCGGTTTTAATAGTATTTTACTGTTTTACAAAGCCGCTACAAAAGCGTCTTTTTTATTTCCACGCGAGTAGCTTGAAAATTAAATATGAGTAAATAAGAATAAAATTATTATTTGCTAATCAAAGGTTATTTTTTTATAGGCAAATGGTGGATGCCTTGGGACCAGACGCGATGAAGGACGTGGCGTAGCTGCGATAAGCCTCGGGAAGGTGTTAGCAACCTGTGAACCGGGGATTTCCGAATGGGGAAACCTAATTTCATTCAAATGAAATTGTTGGAGTTAAATCCAATGCGAACCCGCTGAAGTGAAACATCTCAGTAGGCGGAGGAAAAGAGAACAATAGTGATTCCCTAAGTAGCGGCGAGCGAAAGGGGAGAAGCCCAAAATCATTCGTGCTTTGCATGAATGGTGGTTGTAAGGGGATAGCGTCTATTTAGTTAGAGGGAGTTATAAATAATTTAATTAGCTGAACTTCTCTGGAAAGAGAGACCGTAGACGGTGATAGTCCGGTAGGTGAAAATTAAATTGTGCTCCTTGTTATCTTTCTTGAGTACTGTCGGATCAAGAAAAGTCGGCAGGAATCCAGCGGGACTACCCGCTAAGGCTAAATACAATCTGGTCACCGATAGTGAACTAGTACCGTGAGGGAAAGGTGAAAAGTAGTCCGGTAAGGACGATGAAATAGAATCTGAAACCATTATGCCTACAAGGAGTCAGAGCTGATATTTATATCAGTGATGGCGTGCTTTTTGCAGAACGAGCCAACGAGTCTCTTTTACCAATTTGTCTAAGCGCTTACGGCGCGGAGGCACAGGGAAACCAAGTCTTAATAGGGCGAATATAATTGGTGGAGGAGGACCCGAAGCCAGACGAGCTTGCCATGGCCAGGATGAAGCTTTCAGAAATGAAAGTGGAGGTCCGAACCCGTTTGTCGTGCAATTCATTGGGATGAGCTGTGGTAAGGAGTGAAAAGCTAATCGAGTTTGGTAATAGCTGGTTCTTCCCGAAATAGTTTTAGGACTAGCCTCTCTGCTTAGTATTTTGGAGGTAGAGCACTGAAAGGGATACTGCGGCTTCGGCTAGGTATTTCTATCAAACTCCGAATGCCGAAATATATACAGAGGGAGTCAGACAGTGGGAGCGAAGTTCCATTGTCGCGAGGGAAACAGCCCAGATCGTCATCTAAGGTCCCTAAATCTAAACTAAGTGTTAGTAAGGAGGTGAAATTTCTCAGATAGCTAGGAGGTTAGCTTAGAAGCAGCTATCCTTTAAAAAGTGCGTAACAGCTTACTAGTTAAGAGATTTTGCGCCGAAGATTCCCGGGACTAAAGTTTAGTACCGAAGATACGACTTGGTATCTTTATGATACCAGGGGTAGGGAAGCGTCCTTATTGCGCTGAAGCTGAACCGTGAGGTTCTGTGGAGCGATGAGGAGTGAGAATGTTGGCATAAGTAACCACAATTGAAGTGAGATTCTTCAACACCGTAAATCCAAGGTTTCCTTGGCAATGTAGATCAACCAAGGGTTAGGCGGGCCTTAGGAGAAGCCGAAAGGTTTATCTGATGGACAGCCGGTTAATATTCCGGCCCTCTAACATTTTTCTGAAGGGTGACGCGATTTAGTAGCTTAGGCGGATTATTGGATTTCCGTCGACCATTTGAGGGGCAACCCAAGAATGGGCGCGAAGGTTGTCTTCGGACAATTTAAGCTAAGTGAGCAAGTCGACAAGAAAAGCCCGCAAGGCTAAGAATGTTGGATCCGTACTAAAACCGACACAGGTGGATGGGCACAAGTGTGCCAAGGTGAACAAGTGAAAGATCCTGAAGGAACTCGGCAAAAAAGTGATCGTAACTTAGGAATAAGATCTGCCTTTCTTTGCAAGAAGAAAGGCCGCAGCAAGCGTTTCTCTAGCGACTGTTTATCAAAAACACAGGTCCCTGCTAATTCGTAAGAGGAAGTATAGGGGCTGAGGCCTGACCAGTGCTGGAGTGTTAAAAGTGGCGGTTGCTCCGCTCTTGTTTCATGAGACGATCCTGAGTTCTTGTAAGTAGTTTGATTAGTTAAGATAGTAATAATTTAATGTGTCTTTTTTTTAAAATAGGTAAGACATATTGCGATATTAAGGAACTCAGAGATTGTGTTCGTGGACCGAGAGCGGAGCAGCTGACTGCTCCAAGCCTCCGGTGAACGTCCGCGGTAACTCTGACCGTGTTAAAGTAGCGTAATCCCTTGTCGGGTAAGTTCCGACCCGCATGAAAGGCTTAACGACTGGAGAACTGTCTCCAGGATCTGCTTGGTGAAATCGCAATAGAGGTGAGAATGCCTCTTACCTGTGGCTAGACAAAAAGACCCCGGGAGCTTTACTATATCCTGGCATTGAATTTTGATACTAATTGCGTAGCGTAGGAGGGAGACTTTGAAGCTATCTTTTCGGGGATAGTGGAGTCGCCAATGAAACACCTCTCTTTTAATATTAAGGTTCTAACTTTGTTACCTGAGGAGGGTAGCAGAAGACAGTGCTTGGTTGGTAGTTTAAGTGGGGCGCTTTTCTCCTAAAAAGTAACGGAGAAGTTTAAAGGTTGGCTAGATCCGGATGGAAATCGGATTGGTCCTGTAAAGGGATAAGCCAGCTTGACTGCAAGACGGATATGTCGCGCAGATGCGAAAGCAGAACTTAGTGAACCGACCATGGTTTGTAGGACCGTGGGAGATCATCAGATAAAAGTTACCCCGGGGATAACAGGCTGGTAGTGCCCAAGAGTCCATATCAACGGCACTGTTCGGCACCTCGATAAACTAGCCGAATGTCGAGGATAAACCAACTCATAACGGAGAAAGCCATATGTACATTAACCCAGTGTTTTGTTATAATTAACAAAATAAATCACATATATATGGTCAACACCGTGGGAAGTTGTGAAAATAAAAATTGGCAAAAAAAGTGGGTTTCAATAAAGAAAAAACTCAAGCTTAGCTTAAGGCAAAGAGAGTTAATTATTGGATCTCTTCTTGGAGATGGCACAATGCGTTTGGGTAAGAATGCTCGAAATGTTAATTTCAAAGTAGAACATTGTTTAGCCCAAAAAGAGTATGTAATGTGGAAATATGAAATACTCAAAGATTTTGTCTTTACTGAGCCCAAGATAAGTTTTCGATATAATTCAAATAGAATAAAATACGAAAAATCTTGGTGGTTTAGAACAATTAGACATCCATTAATTACTGAAATCTATACAGATTTTTACAAAGGAGAAGGATATAGGAATGGAAAGAAAATCATTCCTAGGTGGTTAAAGAAAGAATTTTCACCCTTCGTTGTAGCTGTTTGGATTATGGATGATGGATCCTTTTCTCAGAATAAGATTGATATAAGTACGTATTGTTTTTCATTGAAAGAAATTAATTTCTTTCAAGAATGCTTTAAAGATATTTTCAATATTAAATCAGGATATTATAAAGATCGTGACAAAGGATATAGAATGTATTTTAATCAAAAAGAAACTCACAAGTTAGTAAAAATTATCTGTCCATATATCATCCCTTCGATGATGTACAAGATATTTCACAACCCCGTAACGACTGGATTCTCGTTTTGCCAAAGACGAGATGAAGATAGCAAGAATTAAAGTGCTATAACACGTTGGTACATAGATCGGACATCTATGTAAAGGTATAGTCTGCGCTATTAGTAATAATAGAAGTTAGTGGTCGGCTCATCACATCCTGGGGCTGAAGAAGGTCCCAAGGGTTTGGCTGTTCGCCAATTAAAGTGGTTCGTGAGCTGGGTTCAGACCGTCAATTTGGCGGCTTTCCAGAGCAATCTGGTTAGCAAAACCGACTCATATCGGTGAAGTCCTATCATTGATTTTCAACCTGTCAAATGGTAGGATAATACCGAGGGAAGTTGTAAGTTTGAACTTATATAATAATAAAGTAGATTACTTTTAATATTAAGATTTTGTAATATTAGAAGAGAAAACTTTATTAATTGTATAAGGAAAAATTTATTAACCCCGTAGAGACTGAGCTTTTATAAGCGAGAGTCATTCTTTTATACAGAATGGCTAATACGTCGGTCCCCTGTAAAAATCAACAGGGTGGTGGTATAGTCCATGCATCTAGTAATAGGTGATTAACATGCGTAAGACAGGTTGGTCCATATCTACCACAGGCGTCGAGTTTTGAGGAGAGTTGCCCTTTGTACGAGAGGATCAGGGTGAACCAACCTCTGGTGTATCAGTTGTCCTGCCAAGGGCACAGCTGAGTAGCTAAGTTGGGAAGGGATAAGAGCTGAAAGCATCTAAGCTCGAAGCCCACTCCAAGATTAGAACTCTTACCCAGGTTAAAGATTATGACC